>Ga0183095_10409_pt2 | contig 132462 bp, 112 predicted proteins | sample BioMet4_FD_130346 | JGI IMG/M metagenome (GOLD analysis project Ga0183095, IMG submission 130346) | Microbial communities from bioreactor (seeded with sewage sludge) at LBNL, California, USA - Biofuel metagenome 4 (v2) (version 3) | ecosystem: Engineered > Bioreactor > Anaerobic > Unclassified ...
GGACCCCTATGGAATGAATAGATTTTCGGCGGGTGAACCGCCGAAAATCATACGCCGCACTCGCGGCGGAGCGCCGGGGACGTTGCGCATGCGTCCCCGGACCCCTCCGCGCTTGCCTGATGAATTCACAGACTTCTGCGCAGCGGCAAATAAATCGCCGCTGCATTCAAACTGGGGACGAGAGTTACGCACAGAACGGGAACTGCGCGCGGGACGAAGAACAAGGCCCGGAAGCGGCGAGTGCCGCTTCCGGGCCTATTGTTGCATTTCGGGCCTATTGTTATTTTCGGGCCTGCTGTTGTTTGCCCGGTCCGCTGTTGCATTTTGAGCCTATCGTTGTTTCGGGCCTGCTGTTGCATTTCGGGCCTATCGTTATTTTCGGACCTGCTGTTGCTTTCCGGTCCGCCGGCGGCCCGTTCAGTCCGCCGCTGCCGCGGAGCTCACTTTCCGGCCGGGCAGGCGAGGCAGCCCAGGGCGATGGAGGACAGCTTGGTATAGGCGTCGTCGGCGCGGGAGCAGAGGACGATCGGCGCCTTCGCGCCCAGCACGACGCCGGCGCTGCGGGCGTCGGCGAAATAGGTCAGGGTCTTGCCGATGCCGTTGCCGACCTCATAGGAGGGCACGAGCAGGATGTCGGCCTCGCCGCAGCCGGGCGCCATGTACTCCTTGTGCTGGCAGGCGCGCGGGCTGATGGCCAGGTCGAGCCCGACCGGGCCGATGACGTCCATGTGATAGGGCGCCCAGCGCGCGTCCATGTGGGCGAGCTGGTCGGCCTCGACGGTGGCGGCGATCTTGGGGTTGATGTTCTCCGCGCCGCAGACGCAGGAGGCGTTGATGTGCTCATAGCCGAGGCGGACGAGCAGGCGGGCGCAGTTCTCGAGGATGTCGGCCTTCTGCTCGAGGGTCGGATAGGGGTTGACGCCGCCGTCGGTCATGGCGATCAGGCGCGGATAGTTGTCCACCTCGTACATCATCACGTGGCTGAGCAGCTTGCCGGTGAGCAGGCCCTCGGTGTGCAGCACGCCCTTGAGCATGGTGGCGGTGTTGAGGATGCCCTTCATGATGAGCTGAGCGCGGCCCTCGGCGACCAGGCGCGCGGCCGTGGCGGCGCAGGCGCGGTCGTCCTCCTCGTGGATGATGGTCCAGTCGGCGGGGTCCTCGCCCAGACCGGGCAGGATGTACTCAATCTCGGTCCGGTGGCCGACGAGGATGAAGGAGGCGATGTGCTCCTTGCGGGCCTCGGCGCAGGCGCGCAGCACTTCGACGTCGTGCGCGGCGGCGACCGCGACGGTGCGGCCGTGGTGCGGGGCTTCGCGGATCATGTCGGCGATGGTATTGATTTTCATATCGAATCACCTGATCTTTCCAGTTTTTCTGATATACCCTTTAAATATATTATAGAATTTCGCGTCCGTCGTGTCAACAGCGGGAATTTCAGCGCAATATTAGAAGAAGATTTACAAATTTTGCGTTGACTGCCCCTTTGGCGCGGGTTATCCTATTACATGATCACCCTGCGCATCATATAAAAGGAGCGTTTTCATGCGAAACTGGCTTGCACGCACGATGGCCGGCCGCTATGGCGCCGACAATCTCAACAAATTCCTCTGCGGCGCCGCGCTGGCGGCGCTGGTGATCTCCATGTTCGTCAAGGGGATCGCGGCGGCGGTGTTCTGGCTGCTGGCGGTGGCCAGCCTGATCTGGTCCTATGTGCGGATGTTCTCCCGCCGGATCGACGCCCGCCAGAAGGAAAACCTGCGCTACATGCACTACAAATACGAGGCGGCGTCGCGGCTGCGCGCCGTCCGGCAGCGCTGGTCGCAGCGCCGCGAATATCGGTTCTTCAAGTGCCCGCGCTGCGGGATCACGGCCCGCGTGCCGCGCGGCAAGGGCAAAATCCGCATCACCTGTCCCCGCTGCGGCCACGAGTTCGAGAAGCGGAGCTGAGCGGTGTTCGGCTATGTGATCGCGCGGCGCGACGCGCTCGGGCCGGAGGAGGTGCGGCGCTACCGCGGCTGCTACTGCGGCCTGTGCCGCGCGCTCGGCGACCAGGGCCGCCGCTGCCGCTTCACGCTGACCTATGATCTCGCCTTCCTCGCCCTGCTCGAAAGCTCGCTCTACGAGCCGCCCGAGCGCGCGGGGGCGCGGCGCTGTCTCCCCCACCCGCTGCGGCCGCAGCCCTTCTGGCGCACCGAGGCCACCGACTACGCGGCGGCGATGAACGTGCTGCTGAGCTATGAAAAACTGCTGGACGACCGGCGCGACGACGGCTCGCTGCGCGCCCGGCTGCTGGCGCCCCTGCTGCGCGCCCCGGCGGAGCGGGCGGCGCGGGCCTGGCCCCGCCAGGCAGAGGCCGTGCGTTCCGCGCTCGGCAGGCTCGCCGACCTTGAGCGCGCGCAGACGGGCGACCTCGACGCGGCCGCGGCCAGCTTCGGCGCGCTGATGGCGGAGCTGTTCGTCTGGCGGCGCGACCGCTGGGAGGAGCCGCTGCGCGCCCTGGGCGACGGCCTGGGCCGCTATATCTATACGCTCGACGCCCTGCTCGATCTCGGAGAGGACCGGGAAAAGGGCCGTTACAATCCGCTGTCCGCCGCCGCGGGCGACGTCACGCCGCAGCGCTTCCGCCCGGCGCTGGAAATGCTGCTCGGCGGCGCGGCGCAGGCCTTTGAGACCCTGCCGCTGGTGCAGGACGTCTCCATCCTCCGCAACGTGCTCTATTCCGGCGTTTGGACCGCATTTCCGAAAAAGGAGGGGCGAACGTGAGAGACCCCTATGAAGTGCTCGGCGTCCCGCGCGACGCCTCCGACGAGGAGATCAAGAAGGCCTACCGCGCCCTCGCCAAGAAATATCACCCCGATCTCAACCCCGGCGACAAGGAAGCCGAGAAGCGCATGAAGGAGATCAACGACGCCTATGACCGCATCAAGAGCGGCCAGACGGGCGACACCGGCGGCGGCGCCTATCAGCAGCAGCAGAGCTACGGCTCCGGCGGCTATGACCCCTTCGGCGGCTACAACCCCTTCGGCGGCTTTTACGGCTGGCAGCAGCAGGAGCGCCGGGAGGCGCCCGACGAGCCGACCGAGCTGCGCGCGGCGCGCAATTATATCAACGCCGGCCATTATCAGGAGGCGCTGCACGTCCTCTCCACGGTGGAGAAGCGCGACGCCCGCTGGTATTATCTCAGCGCCCTGGCCAATTCGGGGGCCGGCAGCCGCATCCTCGCCCTCGACCACGCCCGCCGGGCCGTCCAGCTCGATCCGGACGAGCCGACCTATCAGCAGCTGCTCTATCAGCTCGAGAACGTCGGCCGCGCCTATCAGCAGTTCGGCCGCGGCTACGACATGACGGGCGGCGGCGCCGGCAAGGTCTGCATGGGCCTGTGCCTCGCCAACCTGCTCTGCCGCCTGCTCGGCGGCTACGGCGGCATCTACTGCTGCTGAGGACCGGGAACCGCACCGCAGGAGGAACGTTCGCGCTCCCCCTGCTTTTTTGTGCGGTTTGGGAATTTCACGAAAAGCGCGCGGAAAATCGCACTTTTTTGCGGCCGGGGTTGTTGTATTTGGCCAAGGGAATTGGTATAATATTTAACAAACCCGCGCGTACCCCTTGACTTTCCGGTTACCGGAGGGTCTATACTGTCCGCAAATTCACTACGGAGGTATTGATTCCATGGGCGACATCAAAAAAATGAAGGCTTCGGTCGTGCGTCCGCACCGGGGCAGGGCAACCCTGATCTCCCTGGCTGTGACGCTGATCTTTGCGTTCGTGCATTTCTATGTGACCCTGCCCGCGCTCAACCTGCACGATCCCGCGTTTTACAGCTTCTTCTTCCTCTGCGCGCTGGTCTACTGCGTCGTGTGCGCCGTGGCCAACGGCCTGCTCAAAAAGGAGCCGCGCGAGGCCTGGACGGGCCTCAAGAAGAGCGCCCGGCCCGCGCTCTTCATCTGCGCCGCGATGCTGGCGGTCCTGCTGATCGGCTCGCTGCTCGGCAGCGTCATCCTGCGCAGCCGCAGCTATACCAAGCTGCTCGACGTGCAGACCGGCGACTTTGAGACCGACGTCGAGGAGATCTCCTTCGACCGCATCCCCATGCTCGACAAGGACAGCGCCGAGCGCCTCGGCAGCCGCAAGCTGGGCGAGCTCTCCGACATGGTCAGCCAGTTCGAGGTCAACAACGACTACTCCCAGATCAACTACAAGGGCCGCCCCGTCCGCGTCGCCACCCTGCGCTACGGCGACGCCTTCAAGTGGATCAACAACATGCGCGCGGGCCTGCCCGCCTATATCATCGTCGATATGACGACGCAGAACGCCGAGGTCGTCCGCCTCTCCGCCGGCATGAAATACGGCACCGCCGAGCACTTCGGCCGCAACCTGCTGCGCCACCTGCGCTTCAACTACCCGACTTACCTCTTCGACGAATGCAACTTCGAGATCGACGACGAGGGCAACCCCTGGTGGGTCTGCTCCCGCGCCGCGCGCACCATCGGCCTCTTCGGCGGCACGGACGTGGTCGGCGCCGTCCTCGTCAACGCCGTCACCGGCGAATGCACCTACTACGACCAGGCCGACGTCCCCACCTGGGTGGACCGCGTGTTCTCCGCCGAGCTCATCATCGAGCAGTATGATTATCACGGACGGTATAAATCCGGATATTTAAACTCTCTGTTTGGACAAAAGGGCGTCACCGTGACCACGGCGGGCTATAACTACATCGCCCTCAACGACGATGTGTGGGTCTACACCGGCATCACCAGCGTCGGCGGCGACGAGAGCAACATCGGCTTCATCCTGGTCAACCAGCGCACCAAGGAGGCAAAGTTCTACCCCTGCGCCGGCGCCGAGGAGTATTCGGCGATGAGCTCGGCCGAGGGCGTCGTGCAGCACCTCAATTACAGCGCCACCTTCCCGCTGCTGCTCAATATCTCCAGCCAGCCGACCTATTTCATGTCCCTCAAGGACAACGCCGAGCTGGTGAAGATGTACGCGATGGTCAACGTCCAGCAGTACAACATCGTGGCGACCGGCAGCACGGTCGCCGAGTGCGAGAGCAACTATATCAAGCTGCTCAGCCAGAACGGGCTGGCCTCGGGCCAGAGCGCCTCGACGGAGGTCGAGGGCGTGATCGCCGAGATCCGCACCGCGGTGATCGAGGGCAACTCGTGGTACTATTTCCGCCTGGAGGGCGACGATTTCTATTACAGCATCTCGGCCGCCGCCAGCGAGCGGGCGGTCATCCTCTCCGTGGGCGACCGGGTGAAGATCATGCCCGCCCAGACGACGGGCGACATCCGCGCCGCGACGGACATCCGCTGAGGCAGCTTGCAGGGGACGGCGCTTCGCCGTCCTCTGCCGGTTCTTTTATAAGGAAAGACAACGCCGAAAAAACGTTATTTTACGGGAGGCTGGGTTTATGCAGCGGGACAGAGTACATGAGCTGCGCAGGTATCTCCGCGATGAGGAAAACGGGCCGGAAATCGAGAGCGATCAGAGCAGGGGGCGGCCGGCGCCGCCGATGATGCTGATGTCGAGCGGCGCGCCGCTGATCCAGCTGCCGCGGCCGGAGGAATGTCCGGTGGCCGGGCGGGCGATGCTCGACGCGGTCAATCTGCGCCGCAGCCGGCGGACTTACAACGATCAGCCGCTGACGCTGCTGCAGATCTCGTACATGCTGTATGTCTGCCAGGGCTACCAGTGTCCGCGCCCCGGGCAGCAGAGCTACGCGGCCTTCCGCACGGTGCCCTCCGCGGGCTGCCGTCACCCGCTCGACACCTACCTCGCCGTCCGCAGCGTCGAGGGCGTGCCGGCGGGCGTCTACCGCTTCCTGCCCCGCGAGCACGCGCTCGAGCTGGCGCGCGCCTGTGACCCGGAGGAGCTGCGCGCCCAGGTGACCGCGGCGGCCAACGGCCAGCGCTTCTGCGGCGACGCCTCGGTCTGCGTGTTCTGGGCGGCCGACATGTACCGCTCCGAGTGGCGCTATCCGCTGACGGCGCACAAGGTCGTCCTGCTCGACGCGGGCCACGCCTGCCAGAATCTCTACTGGGCCTGCGAGGCGCTGCAGCTCGGCACCTGCGCCGTGGCGTCCTACAATCAGAAGAAGTGCGACGCGCTGCTCGGCGTGGACGGCGAGGATGTGTTCACCATCTATCTCGCCCCCGTCGGCGCGCCGCGCTGAGGTGTTTTGTCCGTCTTTGCCGTAAAAGGAGAACCGACCATGAAGCATGCAACCGAAAAAGAACTCCGCGCGCTCGACGCCTGGTGGCGGGCGAGCAACTACCTGGCGGCGGGCCAGCTCTATCTGCTGGACAATCCCCTGCTGCGCGAGCCGCTGCGCCGCGAGGACATCAAGCGCAAGATCGTCGGCCACTGGGGCACCGTCCCGGGCCAGAACTTCATCTATACGCATCTCAACCGCGTCATCCGCGAGAACGACCTCGACATGATCTACCTCTCCGGCCCCGGCCACGGCGGCAACGCCATGGTGGCCCAGGACTGGCTCGACGGCAGCTATTCCGAGATCTATCCCAACATCCCCCGCAACGGCTGGGGGATGCAGAAGCTGTTCAAGCAGTTTTCCTTCCCCGGCGGCATCGCGAGCCATGTCGCGCCCGAGACCCCCGGCTCGATCCACGAGGGCGGCGAGCTCGGCTATTCGCTGGCGCACGCCTTCGGCGCCGCGCTTGACAACCCGGGGCTGATCGCCGCCTGCGTCGTCGGCGACGGCGAGGCCGAGACCGGCCCGCTGGCTACGGCGTGGCACGGCAACAAGTTCCTCTCGGCGCGCACCGACGGCGCCGTATTGCCCATCCTCCACCTCAACGGCTACAAGATCGCCAACCCGACCGTGCTGGCCCGCATCCCGCACGAGGAGCTGAAGAAGTTCTTCGAGGGCTGCGGCTGGAAGCCGTATTTCGTCGAGGGCAGCGACCCGATGACCATGCACCGCCTGATGGCGGACACGCTCGACCGCTGCGTCGCCGACATCCGCCGCATCCAGCGTGACGCGCGCGAGAACGGCGTCACGGCCCGCCCCTGCTGGCCGATGATCGTCTTCCGCTCGCCCAAGGGCTGGACGGGGCCGGACGTGGTGGACGGGAAGCAGATCGAGGGCACCTTCCGCGCCCATCAGGTGCCGCTGAGCATGGACGACGACAGCCATCTGCCGCTGCTGGAGAGCTGGCTGCGCTCCTACCGGCCGGAGGAGCTGTTCGATGAGGACGGCGCCCCCGTCCCCGCCCTGCTGGCCCTGGCCCCGCGCGGCGACCGCCGCATGGGGATGAACCCGCACGCCAACGGCGGCAAGCTGCTGCGCGACCTGCGCCTGCCCGACTTCCGCGACTATGCCGTGGAGGTCCCCGCCCCCGGCGCGGTCGAGGGCCAGGACATGACCGTCCTCGGCGGCTATGTCCGCGACGTGCTCAATCTGACGGCGGACGAGCGCAATTTCCGCGTTTTCGGCCCGGACGAGACGATGTCCAACCGCCTCAACAAGGCATTTGAGGCCACCGGCCGCGCCTGGAACGCCGAGACCGTCCCCGGCGACGAGCTGCTCTCCCCCGACGGGCGCATCATGGACTCCATGCTGTCCGAGCACATGTGCCAGGGCATGCTGGAGGGCTATCTGCTCACCGGGCGGCACGGCTTCTTCAACAGCTACGAGGCCTTCATCCGCATCGTCGATTCGATGTTCAGCCAGCACGCCAAGTGGCTCAAGGTGGCCGGCGAGCTGCCGTGGCGCGCCTCGATCGCCTCGCTCAACTATGTCCTCTCCAGCAACGTCTGGCAGCAGGACCACAACGGCTTCACCCATCAGGACCCCGGCTTCCTCGACCATGTGGCCAACAAGAAGGCCGACGTGGTGCGCCTTTACCTGCCGCCGGACGGCAACTGCCTGCTCTCCTGCTTCGACCACTGCCTGCGCACGCGCGACTATGTCAACGTGCTGGTCACCTCGAAGCACCCGCGGCCCCAGTGGCTGACGATGGACCAGGCCGTCAAGCACTGCACCCAGGGCATCGGCATCTGGCAGTGGGCCAGCAACGACGCCGGCCGGGAGCCGGACGTCGTCATGGCCTGCTGCGGCGAGACGCCGACGCTGGAGACCCTGGCCGCCGTCACCATCCTGCGCGGGCACTTCCCCGAGCTGCGCATCCGCGTGGTCAACGTCGTCGATCTGATGCGCCTGCAGAGCGCCAGCCTGCATCCGCACGGCCTGACCGACGCGGACTACGACGCCATCTTCACGAAGGACAAGCCGATCGTCTTTGCCTTCCACGGCTATCCGTCGCTGATCCACGAGCTGACCTATCAGCGCCACAACCGCAACATCCACGTCCGCGGCTATATGGAGGAGGGCACGATCACGACCCCCTTCGACATGCGCGTGCAGAACAAGCTCGACCGCTTTGATCTCGTGCTGCTGGCCCTGCGCGAACTGCCGGGCCTCGGCAACCGCGGCGGCGCGCTGGCGCAGGAGATGAAGGACAAGCTCGTCGAGCACAAGCAGTACATCGCCGAATACGGCGTCGATCTCCCCGAGATCACGGAGTGGAAGTGGCACGACTGAACGCCGAAAACATGATCTGCCGCGCCCTGCGCCGCTGAGCGGCGCCTGCCGGACCAGCGCATCCCGCCGGGGACCTAACCCCGGCGGGATTTTTTTGCGGCGGCGCACGGCGCTTTTATGTTCCTTTTAGGTTGCTTCGCTATATTGAGGGCACCACGATGAAAGGGGCGATCCTCAATGACCGCGAAAACCAACAAAAACGTCTGGCGGCTGGTGCTCGACCTGTGCATGACGGCGCTTTACGCCGTGCTGATGTTCGGGCCGGAGACCGGGCTGCTGTTTCATGAGCTGGCCGGGCTGGCGCTCGGCGTTCTCTTTGCGCTCCACCTGATCCTCAACCGCAGGATGTTCCGCGCCCTGCGCGAAAAGGGCGCGCAGCGCGGCCCCGCCGGCAGCCTGCTGCTGTGCTGCGACGTGCTGCTGCCGCTGGCGATGGGCGGGCTGCTCGTCACCGGCGTGCTGATCTCGCGGACGCTGTTCTCCTTCGCCGCCGGCGGCCGCGCGGCCTCCGCCCTGCACAGCGTCTTTGCCTGGGCCGGCGCGGGCGTGCTCGGCGTCCACCTGGCGCTCCATCTCCGCTTCCTCGCCGGGGTCGTGCGCACGCTGTTCCGCCGTCTGCGCGACCGCAGCGTCGTCCGCGGCTTTGCCTCGGCGGCGGCGCTGCTGCTGGCCGCGGCGGTGATCTTCGGCGGCGCTTACAAGCTGCTGGCGAACAGCGGCGCCGACCGGACCGACACCCTCAGCTCCGCGACCTTTGAGCAGGGCGGCCCGGGCCGCCAGGGCCGCGGCACGCCGCCCGACGGCAGCCAGGGCCAGAGCGGTAGCCAGGGCCAGAGCGGCAGCCAGGGCCAGAGCGGCAGCCAGGGTCAGAGCGGCAGCCGCCCGGACGTCAACTCCTCCGCGACCCCCGACAGCGGCTCCGGGGCCTGATTTTCAAATACAAACAGTAATATTTAATGAAAACAGTCCGATCTGAAATCAAAAAGCGGGGCGCGAGCCCCGCTTTTTGTCCGGGATCACCGGGCCCCGCGCTCCCTTGCGCGGTCCTCTGACGCCGAAAACAGACCGGGCGACGAAAAAAGGGCGGACCCGAAGGCCCGCCCTTTTCGCTTGCGTTTACTGGAGGTTGAGGTGCTTTTTGAGGCTGTCGGCGGTGATGAAGTAGAAGATCGCGCAGCCGACGGCGCAGAGCAGCGAGGCGCCCAGCAGGACCAGATGGATCTGCGATTCGTTGCTCAGGTTCGAGAAGCTCCGGAACAGCTGGATGCGGAACTCCATCCCGTTCGTGACGGTCGCCGACGCGGAGCGGAAGACCCAGCCGGCCAGCAGGCCGCCGACGATCTGCAGCGCGACGTTGAAGCCGAGGAAGATCAGCACGCTGAGCACGCCGCGGTGGCTGTTCGCCTGATAGCCGAGCGACATCGCCGCGTAGATCATCAGCGAGAAGAGCGACAGCGAGAGGGTCACCAGCAGCAGGAACTCCAGCACCCAGGCGACGCCGTGGGCCGCGTAGCCCGGCGTGAGCCAGTCGAAGAACCGTTTGATCGATTCAAACAGGCTGCTGAACACGTTCTGCCGGGCGACGAGGGTCAGAATGGCCAGCATCCCCACGACGGCGGTGCCGAAATACCAGATCACCGAGGTCAGCACCTTGGCGAAGATGTTCGCCGCGGTCGTCACCGGCAGGGTGTGCATCAGGTAGCCCTGATCGCCCAGCAGGTTGTCCCGGAAGCGCTGGATCATGATGATGAGGGCGAGGATGCCGATGGCCATGCAGGCGAGGACAAAGAGCACCGTGACGATCGTCCCGACCAGGGTGAGGAAGTCGCCGCGGGACATCAGCAGCTCGGCGGACAGGCGGGTCAGGCCCGCCAGCACGATCACGGCGGCAAAGCCGGGCAGCATGGTGCGCGCCGTGGCGCGCAGCTCGTATTTCATCAGTTTTCCTAACATTTGAATACCTCCCGGAAGAGCGCGTCGACGGACTTGCCCGTCTTTTCGCGCAGGGCGTCGGCCGGCTCGTGCAGATAGACCGTGCCGTTTTTGAGGAACACGACCTCGTCGAGCACCGGCTCCACGTCGGTGATCAGGTGGGTCGAGATCACGACGGTCGCCTTTTCGTCATAGTTGCCGATGATGGTCTGCAGGATATAGTCGCGGGTCGCGGGATCGACGCCGCCGATCGGCTCGTCGAGCAGATAGAGCTGCGCCGCGCGGCTCATGGTCAGGATGAGCTGCACCTTTTCGCGGTTGCCCTTGGAGAGCGTGCTCAGCGGCCGCGCCGGGTCGATCGACAGGCGCGTGAGCATCTCGTCGGCCCGGTCGCGGCGGAAATCCGTATAGAAGTCCGCGTAGAAATCGAGCAGCTGCGTCACCTTCATCCACAGCGGCAGGGCGTTGCGCTCCGGCAGATAGGAGATGACCGCCTTGGTCGCGGGGGACGGGGCGCGCCCGTCAATGAGGATCTGCCCCGAGGTCGGGGTCAGCAGGCCGCAGGCCAGCTTGAGCAGCGTCGTCTTGCCGCTGCCGTTCGGGCCGAGCAGGCCCACAATGTGTCCCGGCTCGAGCTTGAGCTCGGCGCGGTCGAGGGCCCGGGCGGCGCCGAAGCGCTTGCACAGGTCCCGGCATTCGAGAATCGCCATGTTGTTATTCCTTCCCTTCCGTAATTTCGTTCTGAAGCAGCGCCGGCAGCGCCTCCGGCCCATAGCCGAGCTCCGCCATCGCCTCGCGCCAGGCGCACGTCCGTTCCCGGGCCAGCGCCGCGCGGCAGCGCTCAATCAGCGCCCCGTCCTCGGTCACCGTGCGCCCCGCCGTCCGCTGGGTGGTCACCAGTCCCTCGCTCTCCAGCGCGCTGAGGGCGCGCTGCATCGTGTTGGGGTTGACACCCGCCTCCGCGGCCAGGTCGCGCACCGAGGGCAGCCGCCCGCCGGGCGGGAACCGTCCGGCCAGCACCGCCAGCTTGAGGCGCTCCACCAGCTGCGCGTACAGCGGCCGGTCGCTGTCCAATGCCCATGCCATGCTGTCACCTCCGTATGTGTTATTGTATTAAGCACTTAGTACAATAACACATACAGCCGCCGCTGTCAAGGGGGGGAATGCGAATTTTCAATTTCTCTCTTGGAAAAACCCGTCGGGCGTGCTATACTCATATATTGGCTGAGAGGCCGTCCTAACTGTTTATACCACCGATTTGTGCAAAAGAGGTTGTTGAAATGCTAATCCGCGATCCCCGCGGCCGGCCCTACTGGGACCAGCGCCATCCCGTGGCCGCCGTCTGTCTGCTGGCACTGGTCGTCAATCTGCTGCTGGAGATGCTGTCGCGCCGCTCCCCGCTCGCGGGTCTCGCCTTTGTGGCGGCCGACCCCGGCGCGTTTTTCGTCGGCACGCTGATTGTGCTGCTGACGCTTTCCCCCTCGCTGCTGCTGCCGCGGCGCGCCTTCTGGAACACCGTGGTCTGCGCCCTTTGGCTCGCCTTCGGAACGGCGAACTGCATTGTGCTCGGCTTCCGCATCACGCCGATCTCCGCTGTGGACATCAGGATGCTGTGGTCGGCGATGCCGCTGATCGCTCAATATCTTTCGACGGTCGAGATGGTGCTTTTGTTTGTGGCGGTGGCGCTGATCCTGGTGATGTTCGTCTTCGTCTTCCGTCATACCGAGAGCCGCCGGCCTCCGCTGCTGCGCGGCGCGGTCACCTTCGGGGCGACGGGACTGCTGCTGGCGCTGCTCATCCCCTTCTGCCTTCACACCGGCGCGCTGAGCAGCAGCTTTTCGAGCCTCGGCGCGGCGTATAAGAGCTACGGCTTTTCCTATTGCTTCACCTGCAGCATCGTCGACCGCGGCGTGGACAAGCCCGACGACTATTCCGACGAGAAGGTTGAGACCGTCGTCGATCAGATCGAGAAAACGCCGGCTCCGGCGCCCGATCCGGTCGCGGAGAAGGCCCATCCGAACGTCATCTTCATCCAGCTCGAGTCCTATTTCGACCCGGCGCGCATCAAGGGCCTGACCTATGCCGAGGACCCGATCCCCAATTTCCGCGCCCTGCGCGACAGCTGCTCCAACGGCTTCCTGACGGTGCCGTCCCTCGGCGCCGGCACGGCGAACACCGAGTTTGAGGTCATCACCGGCATGAGCCTCGACTATTTCGGCGCCGGCGAATATCCCTATGAGACCGTGCTGCAAAAGACCGCCTGCGAGAGCATCTGCACCGATCTGCGCAGCGAGGGCTATTCGAGCCATGCCATCCACAACCACAGCGGCAGCTTCTATGACCGCAACAAGGCGTTTGCCAGCCTCGGCTTCAACACCTTCTGCTCGCTCGAGTACATGCAGAACGTCACCCAGAACCCGATCGGCTGGGCGACCGACGCCTGCCTCACCGGCGAGATCACCAAGGCGCTGCAGTCGACGGCGGGCCGCGACTTCATCTATACCATCACCGTGCAGGCGCACGGCCAGTATCCGCGCGAGCAGCTGGAGGGCGTCACCTACATGCAGAACGCCGGCTTCGGCGACGAGTCCGCGCGCTGGGCCTGGGGCTATTACCTCACCCAGCTCAAGGCGACCGACGCCTTCATCGGCGACCTGCTCCAGACGCTGCAGAACTGCGGCGAGCCCTGCGTCGTCGTCATGTACGGCGACCATCTGCCCAACTTCCCGATCACGGACGCGGACCTCAATTCCGGCAACACCTTCCAGACCGAGTATCTGATCTGGAGCAACTTCGGCCTCGCCCAGGAGGACAAGGACCTCAGCGCCTATCAGCTCTCCGCCGACGTGCTCGGCCGCCTCGGCTTCCACGACGGCGTGCTGACCAAGCTGCACCAGAACCGCGCCGACGATCCCGACTATCAGGAGACGCTCGAGCTGCTCGAATACGACCTGCTCTACGGCGACCGCGCCGCCATCGGCGGCGCCGAGCTGCAGCCGACCGACCTGCAGATGGGCACCGTGCCCGTCACGCTCGAATCGGTCAAGCAGGTGGGCGACAGCGTCTTTGTCGCCGGCTCGGGCTTCACCCAATACAGCACCGTGCTCATCAACGGCCACCGGCACGAGACGCTGCTGCTCAGCGGCTCCAACCTGATGGTCAGCAACATCGAGATCGACGACGGCGACGCCGTGGCGGTCGCCCAGGTGGGCAAGGATCACTTCATTCTCAGCCAGACCGACGATTATATATGTACGGAGGCGGATGCCAAATGAGCGCGCTGACCTTTGAGGAGATCCGGAGCAACAAGGACATCAACACCTATATCTCCCTCGCCGACGAGTCGCTCGTCGCCCTCGGCTACACCGAGCACAGCTTCGCCCATGTCACCCACGTCGCCGAAACGGCGAAATACATCCTGCAGACCCTGGACTATCCGGCGCGGACGGTCGAGGTGGCGATGATCGCCTCCTACCTGCACGACATCGGCAACCTTGTCAACCGCGTCGATCACAGCCAGAGCGGGGCGGTCATGGCCTTCCGCATCCTCTACAACCTGCACTTCCCCGCCGAGGAGATCGCCACCATCGTCACCGCCATCGGCAACCACGACGAGGGCACCGGCGTCGCGGTCAATCCCGTGGCCGCGGCCCTCATTCTCGCCGACAAGTCCGACGTGCGCCGCAGCCGCGTCCGCAACAAGGACACCGCCACCTTCGACATCCACGACCGCGTCAACTATTCGGTCAAGAAGTCGGTGCTCAAGATCAACGAGGAAAAGACCCTCATCAAGCTCAAGCTCAATGTCGACACGAAATACGGCTCCGTGATGGATTATTTCGAGATCTTCATGCAGCGCATGATTATGTGCCGCAAGGCGGCCGACCGCCTCGGGCTCGAGTTCAAGCTGATGATCAACGAGCAGCAGCTGATGTGACGCGCAAAATCTATATTGAGACAGGCCCCGGAAGCGAACGCTTCCGGGGCCTGTTTGGCGGGAACTCCCCCGCCCGGAGAGAAGTCGTTCCGCGCCGTGCGAATTCCGTTGCATTGCGTCATGGGCGGGGTTATAATCAGAAAAACGGCGCCCCGCGCGCCGGGAATTTGTGCGCTCACAGGAGGGCCGGAACCATGACAGCCGGACGTTTTTCCCGCCTTGCGGCGGCAGCGCTTGTTTTGTGTCTGATCCTGTGTTCTCTCCCCGCGGCGGCGGCCGGCGGGGAGCGCCGCACCGTGCGCGTCGCCCTGACCGACACGGACCCCGATCCGGACGGCAGCGAAAACCGCACCGGCACCTTTATCCGCGACTATATGTACGCCGTCGCCGAATACGCGGACTGGAACTGCGACTTTGTCACCGTGGCCTGGGCGGACGCGCTGGAGATGATGAAGGACGGCCGCCTCGACGTGATGCTCGACGTCACCCGGACCGCGGAGCGGGAGAAGTGGCTCAACTTCTCCTCCGAATCGATGGGCACCGAGATGTGCTACCTGTTCGGCCGCGCCGGCACCGCGCTCCAGTATGAGGATTTCGCCTCCTTTGAAGGCATGACCGTCGGCTATGAGGACGGCAGCCTGATGATCGAGGAGCTGCGGGCGTACAGCGAGACGGCGGGCTTCACCTACCGCGCCCGACCCTTCAAAAGCGCCGGCGCGGCGTTCGCCGCCCTCGACGCGGGCGAGATCGACGCCGTCGTCCAGACCAATTTCTACGACACGCCGGCGGGGCACGTCGTCCTCGCCAAGATCAGCCCGACGCCGGTCTACATCGCCACCTCCAAGCGGACGCCCGCCCTCAAGACCGAGCTGGACAGCGCCATGGCGCAGCTGTTCAGCTACAACGCCAGCTTCAACGCCGACCTGTTCAGCTACCACTTTGCCGGCAGCGCCTCCCAGGCGACGGGCTACACCCAGGCGGAGAAGGACTATCTGGCGAAAAAGCCCGTGGTGCGGGTCTATTACGAGGACAACTGGGCCCCCTTCGAATACGACGAGGACGGCGCGGCGAAGGGCATCACGCCGGAGATCCTGCGCCTGATCGGCGCCGAGACCGGGATCCGCTTCGAGTTCATGCTCTTCCCCTCGACGGAGGAGGTCTATACCGGGCTGGCCGGCAGCGCCGCCGACACGATCATGGCGGTGAGCTACGACTACGGCTGGGCCGACGAGCACGATCTGCTGGTCACTCAGCCCTATCTGGCCGGCTCGGTGATGCGCGTCGTCCGCCCGGACGCCGGCGCGGGCGAAACGGCGGCGGTGGTGACGGGCACCTATCTGGAGAACGAGGTCCGCCTCAAGTATCCCGCGCTGCGCACCGCCGGCTATGCCACCTATACGGACTGCATGGACGCGCTGGCGCGCGGCAAGGCGGACTGCACCTTCCTCAATTATTACCAGGCGAGCTACTTCCGCTCGATGGGCAAGTATGCGGAGCTGTCCTATCAGCCGGACGAAAACCTCGTCCAGAGCATCTCCCTCGGCGTGACCAGGACGTCCGACCCGGCGCTGTTCAGCCTGCTCTCCAAGGCGCTCAAGAGCATCTCGTACAGCCATGTGCAGAGCATCCTCAGCGAGAGCTTCACGCAGACCGAGCCGTTCACCGTGGGGATGCTGCTGCGGCGCTATCCCCTGCCGGCGGCGGCGGCGATCGGCGTGCTGGGCATCCTGATCGGGCTGCTGGCGGTGCTGCTGGTGACGTCGCGCAACCGCCGGCGCCAGAACCTCCAGCTCGCCGCCGCCAAGAGCGCCGCCGACCACGCCAACACCGCCAAGAGCGAGTTCCTCTCCCGCATGAGCCACGACATGCGCACGCCGCTCAACGGCATCATCGGCATGACCTACCTGACCGGGAAGATGGACCTGCCGCCCGCGGCGCAGGAGAACCTGGACAAGATCAGCGTCTCCTCGCACTTCCTGCTCAGCCTCATCAACGATCTGCTCGACATGACCAAGGCGGAGAGCGGCCGGATCGAGCTGCATCCCGAGCCCTACCCCTCCGCGGAGCTGGGGCAGTACATCGACGCCGTCATCCGCCCGCTGTGCGCCGGCAAGAACCAGACCGTGGCCCTCGAGCTGTCCGGCCTGCCCGGCTGCGTGCCGATGCTCGACAAGCTGCGCGTCAACCAGGTGCTGTTCAACCTGCTCTCCAACGCCGTGAAATACACCCCCGAGGGCGGACACGTCTGCTGCGAGGTGCGGGCCGCGCCGGCGGGGCCGGGCCGCCTGGCCCTGCGCATGACGGTCAGCGACAACGGCATCGGCATGAGCGAGGCGTTCCAGAAGGTGCTGTTCACCCCCTTCACCCAGGAGGGGCGCGACGACAATTCCGAGCAGCGCGGCTCGGGCCTCGGCCTCGCCATCACCAAACGCCTGGTGGAGCGGATGGGCGGCGAGATCGCGGTCGAGAGCAAGATCGGGCACGGCTCGGTGTTCACCGTCACGATGGAGGCCGACTGCATCCCGGCGCAGGCCGCCGCGCCCGCGGCCGGGCAGACGGCGGAGGACGGCGGGCGGAGCCTGCTGGCGGGCCGCCATGCCCTGCTGTGCGAGGACCACCCGCTCAACCAGGAGATCGCCCGGGCGCTGCTCACCGAGCTGGGCCTGACGGTCGAGGTGGCCGAGGACGGCCAGCGCGGCCTCAGCGCCTTCAGCCGCGCCCCGGTCGGCTATTTTGACGTCATCCTCATGGACATCCGCATGCCGGTGATGGACGGCTATCAGGCGGCGCGGGCCATCCGCGCCCTGAAGCGGCCCGACGCCCGCACCGTGCCCATTCTGGCGATGTCGGCCGACGTGCTGACCGACGACGTGCAGAAATGCCGCGAGGCCGGGATGAACGGGCACATCGCCAAGCCGATCGATCCGCAGGCGCTGGCGCGGGAGCTCGCCGCCGCCGTCGCCGCCCGCCGGAGCCCGGAGGCATTCTGAGCGCCGCAGCAAAAAGCCGGCTGCCGCCGGCTTTTTTTGCTGTCTGAGCTCCCGCCTGCGCAGGGCAGGCGGGAGCTTTTTCTGATTTGGCGGTCCGCCGGGCTGCGCTCAGCCCAGCAGGGCCTTGAGATCGGCCTCCGGGGTGGTGATGGGGGCGATGCCGTAGTTCTTGACCAGGAAGTCGAGGATATGCGGGGAGACGAAGGCCGGCAGGGTCGGCCCGAGGCGGATGTTTTTGATCCCGAGGTGGAGCAGCGTCAGCAGGATGCAGACGGCCTTCTGCTCGTACCAGGAGAGGACGAAGGACAGCGGCAGCTCGTTGACGCCGCAGCCGAAGGCGTTCGCCAGCGCCAGCGCGACCTGGATGGCGCCGTAGGCGTCGTTGCACTGGCCGACGTCCATCAGGCGCGGCAGCCCGCCGACGGTGCCGAGGTCGAGGTCGTTGAAGCGGTATTTGCCGCAGGCGAGGGTGAGGATCACGGTGTCGGGCGGGGTGAGCTTGACGAAGTCCGTGTAGTAGTTGCGGCCCGGCTTGGCGCCGTCGCAGCCGCCGACGAGGAAGAAGTGCCGGATGGCGCCCGCCTTGACGGCGGCGACCACCTGGTCGGCGACCGAGAGGATCGTGCCGTGGCCGTAGCCGGTGGTGACGGTGTGCCCGCCGTTGATGCCGGTGAAGGCGCGGTCCTCGGGATAGCCGCCCAGCGCGAGCGCCTTCTCGATGACGGGGGTGAAGTCCTTGTCCTCGCCGATGTGGACGGCCTCGGGGAAGGCGACGACCTCGGTGGTGAAGACGCGGTCGCGGTAGCTCGGGCGCGGCGGCATCAGGCAGTTGGTGGTGAACAGGATCGGCGCGGGCAGGGCGTCGAACTCCTTCTGCTGGTTCTGCCAGGCGGTGCCGAAGTTGCCCTTGAGGTGGCGGAAGCGGCGCAGCTCCGGATAGGCGTGGGCGGGCAGCATCTCGCCGTGGGTGTAGACGTTGATGCCCTTGCCCTCGGTCTGCTCGAGCAGCAGGCGCAGGTCGCGCAGATCGTGGCCGGTGACGACGATGAACGGGCCCTTTTCGACCGTCATGGTCACGGTCGCGGGCGCCGGGGTGCCGTAGGTGCCGGTGTTGGCGCGGTCGAGCAGGGCCATGCACTTGAGGTTGACCTCGCCGACGCGGAGGACGAGCGGCAGCAGCTGCTCGACGGTCAGCTCCTCGCCGAGCGCGCCGAGCGCCTCGAGGAAGAAGCGGTCGATCTCGGGATCGGTATAGCCGAGGACAAGGGCGTGGTAGCCGTAGGCCGCCATGCCGCGCAGGCCGAAGAGGATCAGCGACTTGAGCGAGCGCACGTCCTCGTCGGCGTGCCACAGCCGCTTCATGTCGTAGTCGTCGCTGCGGCCGCAGGCGCCGGCGCAGCCGGCACAGCCGGGGGCGACGGCCGCCTTTTCGGCGTGCACGCGCGCGATCTGGGCGCGGACGGCGTCGTCGTCGAAGCTGACGTTGGTGACGGTGGTGAACAGGCCCGCCAGCACGACGCGGGCGGTGTTCGCGGTCGGGACGCCGTTGACGCAGGCGCGGGCCAGGCCGATCAGGGCGCCGGTCAGCTCATCCTGCAGGTTGGCGGTGCCGGCCTGCTTGCCGCAGACGCCTGCCGCGCCCTTGCAGCCGACGCAGCCGGCGGTCTGCTCGCACTGGAAACAGAACATTTTTTCATCCATGGAACGATTCCTCCCGTATGTATTGATTCAGGCGCGCGGCCAGCCAGTCCCGGAGCACGGCGGCGTTGCTGTGCTCAGGGTCGCGGGCCGCGAAGAGAAGAGTGACGTTTTGCGTTTGCAGCAGCGCCGCCAGGCGCCGCGCGAAGGGCTCCGCCGCCGGGTTCGCGTCCAGCTCGGCCCGGTAGCGGGCGGAAAAATCGGCAAAGCGCTCCGCGGCGTGGCCGTAGAAGCGGCGCAGCCCGTCCGAGGGGGCCAGCTCCCGCGCCCAGAGCGCGAGCGCCGCCCGCTCCCGGGAGAGGCCGCGCGGCCAGAGCCGGTCGACGAGGATGCGGCAGCCGCCGTCGGCCGCCGGCGGGTCATAGACGCGGGCGATGCGAAGGGTGTACGTCTGCGGTCGCCTCTTTCCGCTCAGTCCGGAAAGACGACGGTCAGCAGCATCTTGAAATCCTGCGGGGCAAAGACCGCGTGCGGCTTGCCGGCGGGCATGACGACGGCTTCCCCCGCCGCGCATTCGTGCGGCACGCCGTCGACCGTCATGCGGCCGACGCCCTCGAGCACCAGCACCATGGCGTCGCCGCCGGAGGCGTGGGTGCTGATCTCCTCGCCCTTGGAAAAGGCGAAAAGGGTGATGCTGACGGCGTCGTTCTGCGCCAGCGTCTTGCTGACGATCTGGCCGGGCTGGACGGAGACCAGCTCCGCCAGCTTCAGCACTTCCTCATGGGGAATGTTTTTGAGACAGGCCATACGTGCTCCTTTCAGCGCTGCTCGATGGCGGAGACCGGGCAGCTCTCCTGCGCTTCCTTGGCGCTCGCTTCCTTGCCGGCGGGCACCGTCTCCGCGGCGACGGCGACGCCGTTTTTGACCTCAAAGACCTCCGGGCAGATCCCGGCGCACATGCCGCAGCCGATGCAGCTGCCATTGACGAAATACTTCATGGGGTAAGCTCCTTTCCGCCGTGCGTTGCACGGCATCCGACGGGTGGTGTCCTGCCTTCTTATGATCGGTGCGGGCGCTGCCCTCCTTGCTCTTGTACCCTTATTGTAGCCGGCCGGGCTCGGAAAATCTGTTGGAAATCCAACGAATCAAAAGTTTTCCGGCAGCGTTTGGATGATTATATCCCGGCGGCGGGCCGCTGTCCAGCCAGATTTGTGTGGGGGGCGGGCAGGCTTGCGCGGCGGGGGCAAACGTGCTATACTCTCCTTAATCGAATATGGTTTGACAGGCAGTGTGGGCCTTTGCGCCCGCCGGGGAAGTCAGGTTTCAATCCTGCGCGGTCTCGCCACTGTGATGAGGGCTCGGGCCCTCTCAGCCAGAATACCGGATCTGCCTCCAAACTGTCCACGGTGCATGGACAGGATGGGCGTTTCAGCGGTGTTCCGATTGGATTCGGGCCGTTCGACATCCCTCCGTCGCCGGAGGGATGTTTTTTTGCGTCGGAGGGAACGAACATGGGCAACATTTCCGTGCCGCGGCTGCTGATCGCCGCGCCGCGCTCGGGCGGGGGCAAGACCACCGTCGTCTGCGCGCTGCTGCGCGCCCTGCAGCGCCGCGGGCTGCGCCCGGCCGCCTTCAAATGCGGGCCGGACTATATCGATCCGCTGTTTCACAGCGAGGTGCTGGGCGCGCCGAGCGGCAATCTCGATCTCTATTTCACGCCGGAGGAGACCGTCCGCGCCCTGCTGGCGCGCGGGGCGGCGGGCTGCGACCTCGCCGTGCTCGAGGGCGTGATGGGCTATTACGACGGCCTGGGCGGCATGGACGCCCGGGCCTCCGCCTGGCATCTGGCGCAGGCGACGGAGACGCCCGCCGTCCTCGTCGTGGACGCGGGCGGCGTCGCGCTCTCGATCTGCGCCGAGATTGAGGGCTTCCTGCGCTTCCAGCCCGACAGCCGCCTGCGCGCCGTGCTGCTCAACCGCTGCTCGCCGGCGCTGGGCGCGATGCTGCGGCCGCTGATCGAGGCGCGCTGCGGCGTCCCCGTGCTCGGCTGTCTGCCGGAGGACCCGGGGATCGCCCTTCAGAGCCGCCACCTCGGGCTGGTGACGGCGGCGGAGGTCAGCGACCTGCGGGCGCGCATCGACCGCGCCGCCGACCTGCTGGCGGCGAACGCCGACCTCGACCGGCTGTGCGCGCTGGCGGGCAGCGCGCCGCCCCTCTGCGCCGACGCGCTGGAGCAGGCGCCGGAGACGGCGGCGGCGCCGGTGATCGCCGTCGCCCGCGACCGCGCCTTCTGCTTCTATTACCGCGAGAATCTGGCGCTGCTGGAGGAGCTGGGCGCGCGCCTGGCCTTCTTCTCCCCGCTCGCCGACCGGGCGCTGCCCGAGGGCACGGCGGCGCTCTACCTGGGCGGCGGCTATCCGGAGCTCCATGCCGCGGCGCTGGCGGACAACGCGCCGATGCGCGCCGCCGTGCGGGCCGCGGTGACGGGCGGGATGCCCGCCTTCTGCGAATGCGGCGGGTTCCTCTATCTGCACGCCTCGCTGACCGACCCGGAGGGCCGGACCTTCCCGATGGCGGGCGTGCTGCCCGGCGGCTGCCGCTGGACCGGCGCGCTGCGCCGCTTCGGCTATGTCGAGCTGACGGCGGCGCGGGACAACCTCTTCTGCGCGGCGGGCGGGCGCATCCGCGCCCATGAGTTCCACTACTACGAATCCGACGACTGCGGCGACGGCTTCACGGCGCAGCGGGCGGCGGGGCCGCAGTCCTGGCCCTGCGTCCACGCGGACGGCAGCCTTTACGCGGGCTTCCCGCATCTGTATTTTTACGCCAATCCCGCCTTTGCGCGCGCCTTTGTCGGCGCGGCGGCGCGGTACGGGGCGGGGCGCTGAGATGGAGATTCTGCTGGCCGTGCTGCTCGGCGCGGCGCTCGATCTGCTGCTGGGCGATCCGCGCGGCTTCCCCCACCCCGTCGTGCTGATGGGCAGGCTGATCGCCCTTCTCGAGCCGCCGCTGCGCCGCCTCTTTCCGAAAACGCCGGGCGGCGAGCGCTGCGCCGGGGCGGCGCTCGTCCTCTGCGTCGGCGGCCCGGCGTTCGCGCTCCCCTTCTTCGCCCTGCGGCTGCTGGGGGCGCTGTGGGCGCCGGCGCGCTTCGCGCTCGAGAGCTTCTGGTGCTTTCAGCTGCTGGCGGCGCGCTCGCTGCGGACGGAGAGCGCCCGCGTGCAGACCGCGCTGGAGCAGGGCGATCTCCCCGGGGCGCGGCGCGCGGTGTCGATGATCGTCGGCCGCGACACGGCGGCGCTCGACGCGGCGGGCGTGACCCGCGCGGCGGTCGAGACCGTCGCCGAGAACCTGTCCGACGGGGTGATCGCGCCGCTGTGCTTCCTGATGCTGGGCGGCGCGCCGCTGGGGATGCTCTACAAGGCCGTCAACACCATGGATTCGATGGTCGGCTACCGCAGCGACCGCTACCGCTATTTCGGCACGGCGGCGGCCCGGCTCGACGATCTGCTCAACCTGCTTCCGGCGCGTCTGTCCGGGCTGCTGACGGTGCTGGCCGCCTGCTTCCCCGGCTATGACGGCAAAAACGCCCTGCGCATCTTCCGCCGCGACCGCTACAACCACAAGAGCCCCAATTCGGCCCAGACCGAATCGGCCTTCGCCGGCGCGCTGCGCGTGCAGCTGGCCGGCAACGCATCCTATTTCGGGCAGCCGGTCGCCAAGCCGACCATCGGCGACGCGCTGCGCCCGGTCGTCCCGCAGGACATCGCGGCCGCGGGGAGACTGATGTACCGCGCCGCGGCGCTGGCGCTGCTGCTGCTGGCGGGCGCGCGCGCGGCGGCCGTGCTGCTGTGAAGGGAGGGAACGCCGTGACGACGATGCACGGCGGCGACGTCGAGGGCTACCGGCGCGCGTACGGGCGCGCCCCGCTCGACTTCTCCGCCAATGTCAGCCCGCTGGGGCTGCCGGAGGGGGTGCGCCGCGCCGCGGCGCAGGCGCTGGCCGCGGCCGGGGAGTATCCCGATCCGCTCTGCCGCGCCCTGAGCGAGGCGATCGCCGCGCACGCGGGCGCCGCGCCCGCGCAGGTGCTGTGCGGCGCCGGGGCGGCCGACCTGATCTACCGCCTGGCGGCGGCGCTGCGGCCCCGCCGGGCGCTGCTGACCGCGCCCGCCTTTTCGGAATATGAAGCGGCGCTGCGCGCCGCCGCCTGCGCGCCGGAGTTTTTCTTGCTGCGCCCGGAGGACGGCTTCGCGCTGACGGAACGGTGGCTGGACGCCCTGACGCCCGGCGTGGAGCTGGCCGTGCTTTGCCAGCCGAACAACCCGACCGGGCGCACCGTGCCGCCCGCGCTGCTGCGGCGGGCGCTCGACCGCTGCCGCGACTGCGGCGCGGTGCTGCTGATGGACGAGTGCTTTGTGCCGCTGCTCGACGAGCCGGAGCGCTGCTCGCTCCTCCCCCGGCTGGCGGAATACCCGAACCTGGTCGTGCTGCGCGCCTTCACCAAGACCTATGCCATGGCGGGGCTGCGGCTCGGCTGCGCCCTGTGCGCCGACGAGGGGCTGCTGGGACGGATGCGGGCGGCGGGGCCGCCGTGGCCGGTCTCGAACGTCGCCCAGGCGGCGGGGATCGCGGCCCTGCGCGAGACGGCCTATGTCGAAGCGCTGCGGGCGCTGATCGCCCGCGAGCGGCCGCGCCTGCGGGCCGGGCTGGAGCGGGCCGGGATGACCGTGCTCGGCGGCGAGGCCAACTTTTTGTTTTTCCGCAGTCCGGACGCGGCGCTCGGCGCCCGGCTGCGGGCGCGGGGCGTGATGGTGCGCGACTGCGCGGACTACCGCGGCCTGGGGCCGGGCTATTACCGCGCCGCGGTGCGGACGGCGCCGGAAAACGACGCCCTGCTGCGGGCGCTGAACGGAGGAATCGGATGAAAGCCAGGGCAATCATGGTGCAGGGCACGACCTCGAACGCGGGCAAGAGCCTGATCGCGGCGGGTCTGTGCCGCATTTTCCGGCAGGACGGCTATGCCGTCGCGCCCTTCAAGAGCCAGAACATGGCGCTCAACAGCTTCGTCACCCGCGAGGGGCTGGAGATGGGCCGCGCCCAGGTCATGCAGGCCGAGGCCGCGGGCATCGAGCCCTCGGTGCGGATGAACCCCATCCTGCTCAAGCCGACGGGCGAGCAGGGCAGCCAGGTGATCGTCAACGGCGAGGTGCTGGGCAACCTGAGCGCCGCCGACTATTTCGCGCGCAAGAAGCAGCTGATCCCCGACATCCGGCGCGCCTATGAGAGCCTGGCCGCCCGGAACGACATCATGGTGATCGAGGGGGCGGGCAGCCCCGCTGAGATCAACCTCAAGGCGGACGACATCGTCAACATGGGGATGGCGCGGATGGCGGGCGCGCCGGTGCTGCTTGTCGGCGACATCAACCCCGGCGGGGTGTTCGCCGCCCTCTACGGCACGGTGAAGCTGCTCGAGCCCGAGGAGCAGCGGATGGTCCGGGCGCTGATCATCAACAAGTTCCGCGGCGACCCGGAGATCCTGCGCCCCGGCCTCGCGCAGCTGCGCGGGCTGCTGGACATCCCCGTCGCGGGCGTCGTGCCGTGGCTGACGCTCGACCTCGACGACGAGGACAGCCTGGCGCCGCGGCTGGAGCAGCGCCGCGCCGCGGCGCTGATCGACGTCGCCGTCATCCGCCTGCCGCATCTCTCGAACTTCACCGATTTCAACGCCCTCGGGCGGTTCGAGAGCGTGTCGGTGCGCTATGTCTCCGCGGCCGGGGAGCTGGGCCGGCCCGACCTCATCATCCTCCCCGGCACCAAGAACACGATGGGCGACCTGCTCTGGCTGCGCCAGAACGGGCTGGAGGCCCTCATCGTCCGCGCCGCCGCGCAGGGCGCGCCGGTGCTGGGCATCTGCGGCGGCTATCAGATGCTGGGCGCGCGCATCGCCGACCCCGACAACGCGGAGCACGGCGGCGAGATGCGCGGCCTGGGCCTGCTGCCCGGCGAGACGGTCTTTGCCCGCGAAAAGACGCGGACGCGGCGCGAGGGCACGGTGCAGACGCTCGAGGGGCTGTTCGCGCCCCTTTCGGGCGCCTCCTTCGCGGGCTATGAGATCCACATGGGGCGCACCGACCGCCGGGACGCGGCCGTCTTCGCGTCCCTGTCGCCGGGCGGGGGCGCGGACGGCGCCGTGCGGGACAATGTCCTCGGCAGCTATGTCCACGGCCTGTTCGACAGCGGCGAGCTTGCCGGGCGGCTGGTCGACATCCTGCTGCGGCGGCGCGGCTATGCGGCGCAGTCGGGCGCGGGGACCGATTTCACGGCCTACAAGGAGCGCCAGTACGACCTGCTGGCCGACGCCCTGCGCGCCAGCCTCGACATGAAGCTGATCTACGACATCCTGGAACAGGGCGTCCGGCCCGAATAAACGGTCCCGCCCGCGCGGCGTCCGGCCCAGAAATGGGCCGGACGCTTTTTTTGTCCGTCTTTAGGCTGGTTTAATGTCGGGCGCTTATGCTGAGCGCAGAACATCGGAAACCGACCGAAGGAGGAACTCTTATGGAACAGAGAATTGCGCTGATCCCCGCCTATGAGCCGACGGAAACGCTGGCCGTGCTGGCGCGGCAGCTGCTGGAGACGGGCTTCCGCGTCGTCGTCGTCGACGACGGCAGCGGCAGCGCCTATACGCCGGTCTTTCACGCCCTGCCCGCCGGGGTGCGGCTGATCTCCTATATGCCCAACCGCGGCAAGGGCCGCGCCCTCAAGACCGCTTACCGGGAGCTGATGCGCGAGGGCGCCCAGGGCGTCGTCGTCACGCTCGACGCCGACGGCCAGCACACCGTCGCCGACGCGGTGCGGGTCTGCGTCCGGGCGGCGGAGACGCCGGAGCGGCTCACCCTCGGCGTGCGCGCCTTCGGGGCGGGCACGCCCCTGCGCAGCCGCTTCGGCAACGCGGTCACCCGCGCCGTCTACCGGCTCTCGACCGGCGTGTGCGTCAGCGACACCCAGACCGGCCTGCGCGCCTTCGGCACCGGGCTGCTGCCGGTGATGGCGGAGATCGCGGGCGAGCGCTATGAATACGAGATGAACGTGCTGATGGAGTGCCCGCGCCGCGGCATCGCCATCCGCGAGGTGCCGATCGAGACGGTCTACATCGACGGCAACCGCGGCTCGCATTTCCACGTGCTGCGCGATTCCTTTCTCATCTACCGCAACATCTTCCGCTTCGCCGCCTCGTCGCTGCTCGGCTTCGCGGTCGATTACGGGCTTTACAGCCTGCTGGTCACGCTGACCGCCGGGCTGGGCGCCGCCAGCGTGCCGCTGTCCAACGTCGCGGCCCGCGTCGTCAGCGCCTCGGTCAACTTCACCGTCAACAAGCGCTTCGTGTTCCGCAGCCGGGACAGCGTCCTGCGCACCGGCGCGCAGTATTTCGCCCTCGCGGCCTGCATCCTCGCCGGCAACACCCTGCTGCTCAGCGCCCTGGTCAACGGGCTCGGCTTCAACCGCTTCGCCGCCAAGCTCGTCACCGAGGTCACCTTTTTCACCTTCAGCTACCTGGCGCAGCGCTTTTTGATCTTCCGCGACAAAAAGGGCGGCGCCGGCTCCGGAGAAGTGAGGATTCAGCATGAATAAGAAACGCAGAAACCTCTGGACGCCCCTTTACGGGCTGGCGCTGGCGCTGTTCACGCTCTATGTCGTGCTCGACGCCTTCGTGATCCCGCGCAGCTACGCCGCCGTCCAGAACGAGACCACGGCCAGCGCCATCGTGCAGAGCGTCGGCGGCGGCACCGCCTCGCAGAGCACGACCGGCACGACTTCGCAGAGCGCGTCCGGCACGACTTCGCAGAGCACGTCCGGCACGACCTCGCAAAGCACGACCGGTACAACCTCTCAAAGCACGGCCGGTACAACCTCGCAGAGCACGTCCGGGACAACCTCGCAAAGCACCTCCGGCACGGCCTCGCAAAGCACCTCCGGCACGACCGCGCAGAGCACGACCGGCACGACCTCGCAGAGCGCGTCCGGCACGACCTCGCAAAGCACGTCCGGCACGACCTCGCAAAGCACCTCCGGCACGGCCTCGCAAAGCACCTCCGGCACGGCCTCGCAGAGCACGACCGGCACGGCCGCGTCGAGCGCGGCGTCCCAGACGCCGGTCGTCACCGCGGACTCGTACAGCGACGGCAGCATCGCCATTCAGATCACGACCTACCGCGTCGACGACACCGACGTCTATGTGGCCGACGTCACCCTGGCGAGCGCCGACGCCCTCAAGACCGCGCTGGCCAACGACGTCTACGGCAAGAACATCACCGCCGCCACCTCGTCGATCGCCGCGGCGCATGACGCCATTCTGGCGATCAACGGCGACTATTACAGCGCCCGCAGCGGCTATATGATCCGCAACGGCGTGCTCTACCGCAGCACCTCGGGCGGCAGCGACCAGGAGGATCTGGTCGTCTGGGCCGACGGCAGCTTCGAGATCGTCACCGAGGGCAGCGTGACGGCGCAGCAGCTGCTCGACCGGGGGGCGTGGCAGGTCTTTGCCTTCGGCCCGGCCCTCGTCACCGGCGGGGAGATCTCCGTCAGTCAGGGCGAGGAGGTCGATCAGGCCAAGACCAGCAACCCGCGCACCGCCATCGGCATCATCGACGACCTGCATTATGTCTTTGTCGTCGCCGACGGGCGCACCTCCGCCAGCGCCGGGCTCTCGCTCTATCAGCTGGCGGACTTCCTGAAGTCCCTCGGCGTGCAGACCGCCTATAACCTCGACGGCGGCGGCTCGTCCACGATGGTGTTCAACGGTACCGTCGTCAACAACCCGACCACCAACGGCACCAGAATCAGCGAACGGAAGGTGAGCGACATTGTCTACATCGGTTAAGCGCGGCCGCACGCTGCGCGCCTGGCTCGGGACGAGCGCCTTCTGCGGGCTGTTCAGCGCCGTCTATGAGCACTTTTCCCACGGCGTGTACTCGAACTTTATGATCTTCCTCTTTCTCGTGCCCCTGCTGGGCGGCGTGCTGCCGGCGCTGCTGCTGCGCCTGCTGCCCCGGCTGCGCCGCCCCGCCGCCGCGGCGCGGCGGCTGTGGAACTCCGCCGTCGCCGCCCTGACGCTGGGCACCTGCCTGACCGGCGTGTTCGAGATCTACGGCGCGCCCTCGGCGCTCGTGCGCGTTTACTGGTGGGCGGGCGGCGCCCTGCTGGCCGCGGCCCTCATCGCGTGGCTGCGGCCCCGCCGCGCGGCGCATCAGGCGTAAGCGAATCAAAAAAACCGGCGCCGCCATCCTTGCCGATGGCGGCGCCGGTCGTTTGCTGCGCAGGGGGCTGTTTTCGCTGCCGCTCACTGCTGCCCGAGGGCGGCGGCGGCCTTTTCCAGCTCGGCGCGGATGGCGATGTGCTGCGGGCAGGCCTGCTCGCAGGCGCCGCATTTGAGACATGCGGCGGCCTGCCTGAGGCCGCGGCGGCCGACCAGCCAGTTTTCCCGGCCGCGGGCGCTCTCGAGGTTGCCGTAGAGGGTCAGCAGGTTCATCGCCTCGAAGGTGCCGGAGACGCCGATCTGGTTCGGGCAGACCTTGGCGCAGTAGTTGCAGCCGGTGCAGGGAATGAGCGGAATGGCGCGCAGCGCCTCCTGGGCGCGCGCGACGGTCGCGCGCTCCGATGCCGAGAGCGGGCGGAACGCCTTCATGAACGAGAGGTTGTCCTCCATCTGCTCCGGCGTGCTCATGCCGGAGAGCACGGTGACCACGCCCTCCAGGCTGGCGGCGAAGCGGATCGCCCACGAGGCGACCGAGGCCTGCGGGTCGGCGGCGCGGAAGATCTCCCGCACCGGCGCGGGCGGGGCGGCGAGCAGGCCGCCCTTGACCGGCTCCATGATGACGACCGGCTTGCCGTGGGCCCGCGCCGTCTCATAGCAGCGGCGGGACTGGACCGTCGGGCTCTCCCAGTCGGCGTAGTTGATCTGGAGCTGGACAAACTCGGCCTCGGGGTGGGCGGTCAGCAGGGCGTCCAGCTCCTCCGGGGTCGAATGGAAGGAGAAGCCGGCGTGGCGGATGAGGCCGCGGCGCTTCTGCTCCTGCACGAAGTCCCACATGCCGAACTCGTCGAAGGGGCGGGTGCGCTGCTCGCCGAGGTTGTGCAGCAGGTAAAAATCGAAATATTGGGCCCCGGTGCGCTGCAGCGAGGTCTCGAACTGGGCCACCGCGTCGGCGCGGGTCGCGCAGCTGATCCAGGCGGCGTTCTTGGTGGCGAGCTGGTAGCGCTCGCGCGGCACGCGCTCCACCAGCGCCTGACGGATCGCCTCCTCGCTGCCCGGATAGGCCCAGGCGGTGTCGAAATAGGTGAAGCCCGCGTCCAGAAAGCGGTCCACCATGCGCGTGACCTGCGGGATGTCGATGGCGTCGCCGTTTTTGGGCAGGCGCATCAGGCCGAAGCCGAGCTTGGGGATGTTTTCACCGAGATAAGCCATGATCGGCAGCTCCTTTCCGTTACAGTCCGAGTTCGTCGAGCCAGGCGCGCACCTCGGCGCGGCCGGCGCCGGGCGCGAAGCGGCGGCCCTCCCGCCAGCGGGCCTGCGGGCAGACGGCGCGCAGATGCGCTGCGGTCTTGCCCATGCCGCTGCCGCCCGAGGTGGCGAACGGGATCACCGTCTTGCCGGCGAAATCGCCGCTGTCGAGAAAGCTCTCGATGATCCGCGGCGCCTCGTACCACCAGATCGGGAAGCCGAGCAGCACCGTGCCGCAGTCCCCGAGCGCCGCCGGCGGCGGCGCCGCCAGGGCCGGACGGGCGGCCGCGTCGGCCATCTCCCGGCTGCTGCGGCTCTGCTTGTCGTTCCAGTCGAGGTCGGCCGCGGTGTACGGCGCGGCCGGGGCGATCTCATACAGCGTCCCGCCCGTCTCCGCCGCGATCAGCCGCGCCAGCTTCGCGGTCGTGCCGCCGGCGGAAAAACAGGCCACCAGGATCTTCTTTTGCTCGCTCATGTCTCTGCGCTCTCCTTTTTGTCCGCTCCGGCCCGGGCCGGTAGCTGACTTTGTGTCAGATATATTGTAACCCTGTGTTGACACAAAGTCAAGGCTCGGCTATAATTTGCGGGAACGGAGGGATGCGCATGAACGGAAGCGACGCGGCGGGGCGCTACATCGCCTTTGACGTCGAGACCCCCAACCGGCGCAACGACCGCATGAGCGCCATCGGCATCACGGTGGTCGAGGGCGGCCGGGTGGCGGAGGAATACGATTTTCTCGTCAACCCGGAGGAGCCGTTCGATCCCTTCAACATCTGGCTGACCGGCATCACGCCGGAGCGGACGGCGGCGCAGCCCAATTTCGCCGCGCTGTGGACGCGGATCGGGCCGATCCTCGACAGCGGCCTGCTGGTCGCGCACAACGCCCCCTTCGACATGGGGGTGCTGGCGCGCTGCCTCGCCGCCTACGGCATCCGCTGGCGGCCCTACGCCTGCTATCTCTGCACCTGCGCCATGGGGCGGCGCTGCTATCCGGGGCTGGACAATCACCGCCTCGACACCCTCTGCGACCGCGTCGGCATCGAGCTGAACCACCACCGCGCCGGCAGCGACAGCCGCGCCTGCGCCCTGCTGCTGCTCGACTATCTGGAGCGCGGGCTGGCGGTGCGCCCCTTCCTGCGCCGCTACGATCTCGCCCGCGGCCGCACCGCGCGCCCCTGAGCGCCGCTTTTCTGAGGGAAAATCGGCGGGAACAGGTGATTTTTCCCGGCACAGGTCCCTGAAAAATCGAATCGAAACGCAAAAAAGCCGGCCGGAGCCGGCTTTTTCGACAGGCTGACGCGCCGGACCTCTGGTCCGGCGCGTTTTTTGCGCTCAGTCGAACAGGGAGAGCAGGTCGCCGTAGCCCTGCGCCGCCATCTCCGCATAGGGGACGAAGCGCAGCGCCGCGCTGTTGATGCAGTAGCGGGTGCCGTCGGGCGAATCGGGGTCGTCCCGGAAGACATGGCCGAGGTGCGAATCGCCCGCCCGGCTGCGCACCTCGGTGCGCGTCATGCCGAAGCTGCGGTCGGTCTTTTCGACGACGGCGGGCGCCTCGATCGGCGCCCGGAAGGCGGGCCAGCCGCAGGCGCTGTCGAACTTGTCGAGCGAGGAGAAGAGCGGCTCGCCCGTGACCACGTCCACGTAGATGCCCTTGCCGTGAAAGTCCCAGTATTCGTTGACGAAGGGCTTCTCGGTCGCGCCCTCCTGGGTGACGCGGTACTGCTCGCCGCTCAGCTTGTCGCGGATGACCTCGGCCGCCGGCCGCCGGTAGTCGCCGGGGTCGATCTTCAGCCGGGAGAACAGGGCGATCTCGGCGCGGGGGATGTGGCAGTAGCCGCCGGGGTTCTTCTCCAGGTAGTCCTGGTGGTATTCCTCCGCCGGATAGAAGCTGCGCAGCGGGCCGATCTCGACCGCAAAGCGTTCGCTGCGGCCCTTTTCCAGCGCCGCGATGCGCTCGACGGCGGCGCGCGCCGTCTCGTTCGTGTAGTAGACGCCGGTCTGGTACTGGGTGCCGACGTCGTTGCCCTGGCGGTTTTCGACCGTCGGATCGACGACGTAAAAATAGGCGAGCAGCAGCGCGTCCAGGCTGACCTGCGCCGGATCGTAGACGACGCGCACCGTCTCGCGGAAGCCGGTGCGGCCGGTGCAGACGGTCTCGTAGTCGGCGTCCTCCGGGCCGGTGCCGTTGGCGTAGCCGCTGACGACGTCCGTGACGCCGGGGATGGACTGCATCAGCATCTCCATCCCCCAGAAACAGCCGCCGGCCAGATAAATGACGTTCTGCGGTTCCTGAGAAAAGTCCATGACGGTCACCTCCGTTGACAGTGCGGGCGCCGGCGCCGCTTTGGCGCAGGCGGACAGAAGCAGGAGCGGGATCAGGGCCAGCGCGGCCGGACGCTTTTTCATGCGATCGCCTCCCGGGTGCGGATAAGTCCATGATACCGCCGCGCCGGGGAATTTGCCGTCGAAATTTCGACAGCGCGCCTCAGGACGGGTCCGTGCCGGCGCAGTCCAGCCCCAGGCAGGGCGGGATGCTCAGGGTGAAGCGCGCCCCCTCCGGGCGGAGCAGGCCCTCGCGCAGCAGGCGGTTCCATTCCGCGGACAGGCCGGTGCGGTCGACAAAGAGGTAATCGGCCAGCTCCTGGCGGTTGAGCGGCACCGTGAACGGCCCGCCCGCCTCGCGCATCTGGCCGGAGAGGTAGGAGAGCAGCTTGCGGCGCGTCGAGCGCCCGGAGAGGTGGATCATCTTCCGGCTCTGGGCGAGGTATTTGTCGGCCAGGATGTGGACGAGGTTCTCGGTCAGGCGGAGATGCGGCGGGCAGAGGTGGCCGCAGGCGTGCAGGATGCGCTCGATGCCGATGAGCAGCACGGCGCCGTCGCTCTGCGCCACGACGCTGACCGGCATGCGCCGCTCGGCGGAGCAGGAGAAGGCGTCGCCGAAGAGCTGCCCCGCCTCCATGGCGCCGAGGATGCTGGACCCGCCGAACATGTCCGCATAGACCGTCAGCACCCGGCCGGAGAGGACGATGCCCAGCCGGTCGGCGGGGTCGCCCGCCGCGAAGATCGTCTCTCCCCTGGCCACGGCGCGCCGCTGCGCCTGCAGACATTGGAGCAGCGGCGGCAGTTCGGCCGCCGTCACGCCCGCGAAGAGCGGGCTGTCGGGACAAAGCGCCTGTTCCATGCGGATTTCGCCTCCCGGTGTCGATTTTTCTACATACGGCTTGATGAGAGTGTAATACAATGTGGGCAACCCGTCAACAGAAACCTCGCCTCCCGGGGCAGACCCGGCGAAAGGAGCGCAGACATGAACACCAAACAGCTGCACAGCGAGCCGAAGCGCCGCGGAAGCGCGGACGTCACCTATCTCGGCCGCACGGTCGACGAGATGATCCTCCGCTTTATGGCGGAGCACGACATCCCCGGCCTGACCCTGGCCATCGTCCAGGCCCCCTACATCCCCCGCGTCGTCGGCTACGGCCTCGCCGACGAGCAGCAGCGGCGGCTGGCCTCCGTCAACACCATGTGGCCGGTCGGCCCGATCTCGCAGGCCTTCGCCGCCGTCGCGGTCATGCAGCTGCACGAGCGCGGCCTGCTCGACCTCGCGGCGCCGGCGGGCACGCTGATCCCCGGCCTGCCGGAGAGCTGGCGGCCGATCCCCGTCCTCACCCTGCTGCGCCACGCCTCCGGCCTGCCGGATTATCGCCGCGCCTCCGGCTGGCGGCACGACCGCGCCTTCCGCTTCGACGAGCTGGTCGCGCTGGCCGCGGACGCGCCGCTGCGCTTCGCCCCCGGCACGGCGGCCGAGCCGAGCGCCACCAACTTCCTGCTGCTCACCGAGATGGTCGCCCGCGTCTCCGGGCAGAGCTACCGCCGGTTCGTCAAGGAGAACCAGATCGATTTCCTCGGCCTGCGCCACACCGCCTTTGCCGAGGACCTCGGCGGTTTTTTTGCCGAGAATGTCGCCGCGACCGGCAACGTCCACCAGCTCTTCAAGGCGGACGGGCGCTACATCGAGCCGACCGAGCCGGCGCAGAGCTACGGCGCGGACGGCCGCCCCGTGCCGCGCGCCGACTCCTCCGCGCTGCCGGGCTTTTCCGATCTCTGGGCCTCGGCGCAGGATGTCTCTTACTGGGATATCGCCCTGGCGGGCTCGGTGCTCATCAAGGCGGCGGAGAACCGCGCCCTGCTCTATGCGCCCTGGACCCTGCCGGACGGCGAGACCGTCCCCGCCGCCGCCGGCTGGCAGTTCTACCGCCACCGCGGCCTCATGGACATCAAGGGCTCCGTGCCCGGCTATTCCTGCTTCCTCAGCCGCTTTACCCATGCGGACGAGCTGGTGTGCGTCACGCTGCTCGCCAACCGCGAGGGCGTCGATTTCACCAACCTCGGCCGGCGGATCGCGGGCGCCTTCGGCGACCTGCTCTCGACCGAGTATGACGACAACCGCCTGTTCCTGCTCGAAAGCCCGTTTTCGGCGGAAAAGACCCTCGCCCGCCTCGAGGACGCGCTGCGGGAGCGGGAGATCCCGGTGTTCGCCCGCTTCGACCACGCCGGAAACGCGCGCCGGGCCGGGCTGTCCCTGCGGCCGACGAACGTTGTGGTGTTCGGCTCGCCGCGAGTCGGCACCGGCCTGATGCAGGCCGACCAGAGCATCGCCCTCGACCTGCCGCTGCGCATCGCCGTCTGGGAGGACGAGCACGGCAGCGTCTGGCTCGGCTTCCAGCGCCTGAGCGTGCTCGGCGAGGCGCACGGCATCGGGGACAGCCCCGTGCTGGCCGGGATGGAGCGCCTGCTCGAGGAACTGGCGCGCCGGGCGGGCAGCCTCTGCTGAGGGGCGGCCTCCTCCCAAAGAATGAGCGGGCGCGCGCCCGCCCGCTGCCCCGCCTCCGGAAGAAATTCCGGAGGCGGGGCTTTTTTGCGCCCGAAGCGGGCAAAACAAAAAATTCGGCGGCGCTGAAGCCAAAACGGCGGCAATTTCAGAGAAAAAAGAAAGCATGGATATTTTACCGAAAGGGTACATGTTTGGCGCTGCCGGCGGGTCGAAATCGGTTGCAGCAGGTCGAATATCCGCCGGGAGAAATGAAAAGGAATATAGTAGATTTTGTTATTTTATGGGCGCATCCGGGCCGCAGATGTCACTGCGATGCCGGCCGGATGCGGAGACGGCGGAGCGGCGGACAGGCCGGCGCCGGCCGCAGGGGGGATGCGGCGGCGGGGGCTTCCGGGAACGCTTTTTTCGATGAAAACCATAACGCAGGAGCGGGAGAGCATATATGTGGGGGTTTTTGAAGCGTCATCGGCGTCACCTGGTGTTTTTCATGGATCTGTGCATCATGGCGGGCGTTGCCGTGGTGCTGTTTGTGCTCAGTCCGGTGGGGAACGGCACGGGCGGCGACCGGCTCGGGCCGCTGATCCGCAATCTCGGCGTCTGGTTTTTCTGTATTGTCCTTTTTAATTTGGCGTTTCATACCTACGACAGTCTCTGGCGCTATGCCGAGGGCCGGGAGTATCTGTCGCTTTTGGGCGGTTTCGGATGCGGAACCGCTCTGTTTCTGTTGCTGACGCGCTTTTTTTTCACCCGCTATCTGGCGGGGCTCTATATGCTCTCCGTGCTCGGCAGCTCGCTGATCGGCATGCTGCTGGTGCGCTTTGCCTATCGCACCTATCGCAAGCACAGCCGCCGGAGCCGGCGTCAGGCGCGCGGCAACGTCCGTGAGGTCGGCATCATCGGCGGGGGCAACGCCGGCTATTCCCTGCTGCGCGAGATCCTCGGCAACCCCGATTCGCCCTATGAGCCGACCGTGCTTTTTGACGACGATCCGGCCAAGATCGGGGCGCGGATCATGGATGTCCCCGTCCGCGGGCCGCTGTGCGAGATCCCGGCGCTGCTCGCGGGCAGCGGCGTCACCGATCTGTTCTTTGCCATTCCCTCGCTGGATGCGGCCAAGCGCGGCGAGATTCTGCAGCACTGCTCGCAGACGGGCTGCCGCCTGCACATCCTTCCTGACCGCGTGCGCGACCTGGCGGCAGGCGCGCCCTTGCTGCCGCAGCTGCGCAGCGTGCGCGTCGAGGATCTGCTCGGCCGCGAGACCATCGCCCTTGCGGGCGTCGGCGTGCGGGAGATGGTGGAGGGGAAAACGGTCCTGGTGACGGGCGGCGGCGGCTCGATCGGTTCGGAGCTGTGCCGGCAGATCGCGGCCATGCACCCCAAGAAGCTCATCGTCGCCGACGTCTATGAGAACAGCACCTACGAGCTGCAGCAGGAGCTGCGCCGCAGTTATGGCGGCGGGCTGGACTTCGCGGCCCACATTGTCAACGTCCAGGACGCGGCGCTGGTGCGCAGCCTGTTTGAGACCTATCGCCCGGAGCTGGTCTTTCACGCCGCAGCGCACAAGCATGTGCCTCTGATGGAGAGCAGCCCGCGCGAGGCGGTCAAGAACAATGTGTTCGGGACGCTCAACGTCGTGCGCGCCGCGCACGAGACGGGTGTGCGCAAGTTCGTGCTGATCTCGACCGACAAGGCGGTCAACCCGACCAGCATCATGGGGGCGACCAAGCGCCTGTGCGAGATGATCCTCGCCAGCATGAACGGGCGCAGCGAGACCGAGTTCGCCGCCGTGCGCTTCGGCAACGTCCTCGGCTCGAACGGCTCGGTCGTTCCTCTCTTCCAGCGTCAGATTGCGGCGGGCGGGCCGGTGACGATCACCGACAAGCGCATTGTGCGCTATTTCATGACGATTTCCGAGGCGGTGTCGCTGGTGCTGCAGGCCGGGGCGCTGGCAAAGGGCTCGGAGGTTTTTGTGCTCGATATGGGCAAGCCGGTGCGCATCCTCGATCTGGCGGAGAACCTGATCCGCCTTTCCGGCTATCAGCCTTATCAGGAGATCGAGATTCGGGAGGTCGGTCTGCGCCCGGGCGAAAAGCTTTATGAGGAGCTGCTGGTCGGCCGGAAAAACCAGCGGCAGACAGAGAACCGGCTGATCTTTGTCGAGGACGAGCAGCCGGTGACGAAGGCGCAGATGGATGAGATTCTCGCCGACCTCCGCCAGGCGGTCGAGACCGGCGACCGCGCCGATATGTTTGCGGCGCTGCACCGCCGGGTGCCGGAGTTCCAGACGCCGGAATCGGCCAACGCCGCGGCGGAGGCCGAGACGATCTGCCGGGATGTCCGCCGCCTGTCCTGCGATCCGGCCGGCGGAAAATGAAGAAAGAAAAGGGCGTTTTTATGAGCGAGCAAAAGCGAATCTGGCTCTCCTCACCGACCATGCACGGCGAGGAGCTGCAATATATGACCGAGGCCTATGCGACCAACTGGATGTCTACCGTCGGCGCGAATATCGACGCGGTCGAGCGGCTGACCTGTGAAAAGCTCGGCTGCCGGCACGCCGTGGCGCTGTCGACCGGAACTGCGGCGCTTCATCTGGCAGTCCGGCTGGCGGGCGTCCGGCCCGGCGATCGTGTTTTTTGCTCCGACATGACGTTCAGCGCCACGGTCAACCCGGTGAAATATGAGCGCGGCGAGCCTGTTTTTATCGACACGGAGTATGAAACCTGGAATATGGATCCGGTGGCGCTGGAGCGGGCCTTCACGCTTTATCCGGACACCAAGACGGTCGTGACCGCGCATTTGTACGGCACACCGGGCAAGATTGGCGCCCTGCGGGCCATTTGCCGTGCGCATGGTGCAACCCTCATTGAGGATGCGGCTGAGTCGCTTGGTGCGACTTATGATGGCGTGCAGACCGGCACCTTTGGCGATTACAGCGCCATCAGCTTACTTGGAGTGAAAAGACAAACTATCGATGGGCCTCAAAGCCTTGAAAATAGGCACTTTTTTAAATCCGGTTTTTCAAATTCTGGACCAGCATCTGGATATAAGTGCCCAACCTGACGGCAATAAAAGAATCACCACCCGGGCAAGAAAAAAATTCCGCCGAGAAAGTGGTGAGGGTTTTATAGCCATGGGTTGCAGGACGGAGATAAACGCAGATCTTTAGATAGGACGAAGTGAAACATGATTAACGGGAAAATTTGGTTATCCTCACCAACCATGCACGGTGACGAGATGAAGTACGTACAGGAAGCATTCGATACGAACTGGGTCGCCCCCCTCGGCCCCAACGTCACGTCATTCGAGAATGAAGTCGCTGCCTATGTAGGTGTGAAGGCAGTTGCGGCTCTTGTGTCCGGAACATCCGCTCTTCACCTTGCAGTAAAACTGGCGGGGGTAAAGCCCGGAGATGTTGTGTTTTGTTCCGACATGACTTTCGCCGCCACGGTCAATCCTGTTTCCTACGAGGGTGGCAATCAAGTATTTATCGACTCCGAGCGCGAGGCTTGGAACATGGACCCGTGCGCGTTAGAGAAGGCGTTTGAGAAGTATCCTAACTGCAAGGTCGTCCTTGTCGCAAACCTTTACGGCACTCCGGCAAAGCTTGACGAGTTGAAAGCGATTGCTGATGCTCACGGAGCCGTGCTAATTGAGGACGCCGCTGAGAGCCTGTCAGCCACTTACAAAGGGCAGCAGACCGGTACCTTCGGCAAATACGCGGCCTTGTCGTACAACGGAAATAAAATTATTACCTCTTCCGGCGGCGGCATGCTGCTTTCCGACGATGAGGAAGCAATTAAGAAAGCACGCTTCTGGTCAACACAGTCCCGCGACCCGGCTCCTTGGTATCAGCATAGTGAGATCGGCTACAACTACCGCATGTCAAATATCGTGGCAGGTATCGGCCGTGGCCAACTCAAGCACATAGATGAGCATCGTGCTCTCAAGAGAGCAATTTATATGCGTTATAAAAAAGCATTTGCAGGCCTGCCGCTCTCTATGAATCCGTATCTTCCTTGCTCTGAGCCAAACTTCTGGCTGTCCTGTATCCTATTGGACAAGAGCGTGAAAGTGACACCGATTGAGATCCTGGAAGAGCTCAATAAGCACAGCATCGAGAGTCGCCCCATCTGGAAGCCGATGCACCTACAGCCGGTGTTTGCGGGACATGACTTCATCAGTGTAGACGGCGATGTCGGCGCGGATGTGTTCAGCCGTGGCCTCTGCATACCAAGCGATATCAAGATGACCGCTGACGAGCAGGATATGGTCATTAACCAAATTAGAGGGATGGTTAAGTGAAGAAACGAAGCGAGAGTTTCTATTGCCTTGTGGTAAAACGAATACTGGATATATTCCTCGCAATTGTTCTTTCCATTCCTGCACTAATCATCATTGCTGCCTGTTACATAGGAGTCAAAATTGAAACAAAAGGTCCTGCCTTTTTCGTTCAACAGCGTCCGGGGCGCGGCGGGAAAGTTTTTTCGCTTTATAAACTGCGTACTATGATTGTTGAAACCGCGAGAGATGGAAAATCGCTTTCTGACATGGAGCGTATGACCCGCACGGGTCGTGTGATCCGTGCCTGCAGTTTTGACGAACTTCCTCAGCTTTGGAATATAGCGAAGGGCGATATGAGTTTTATCGGCCCGCGTCCGTTACTGGTGAAGTATTTACCACTTTACACTCCGGAGCAGGCACGACGTCATGAGGTTTTGCCCGGTATTTCTGGCTGGGCGCAGGTCAACGGTCGGAACGAGATAAACTGGGAACAGAAGTTTGAACGTGATGTTTGGTATGTGGATCATATAAGCTTTGCGCTTGATGTGAAAATATTCTGGATGACAATTTGGAATGTGCTTCACCGGAGCGGAATCAACGCCGGAGTAAATGAAACGATGGAAGCCTTTCAAGGGAGTTGTGAACTGACTAATGCCAAGTGAAGTGATAGTGATAGGAGCGGGCGGACACGCAAGAGTGATTGCTGACATCATTCAACAGTCTGGGGATGTTGTGCTTGGGTTCCTCGATGATAATGTAAAAGGTGTGGTTATGGGGCTTCCTGTACTAGGAAAAATCACTGACGCCCTCAACTGCGATAATAGAGCATCATTTGTAATTGGTATTGGTAACAACTGGACACGAAAGCGCATAGCTGAGCAATATCATCTGAATTGGTATACAGCAATTCATCCCGCAGCAGTCATTGCTAGCGATGTTGAAATTAAGGAAGGCACCGTATTAATGGCTGGAGCAATCGTAAACACCGGAGTGCGCATTGGCAAACACTGCATTATTAACACGGGTACAGTGATTGAACATGATAACTGTATAGCGGATTATGTCCATGTTTCGCCACATGCAACACTCTGCGGAACGGTGTCTGTAGGTGAACTGACACATATTGGAGGAGGAGCAACAATAATAAATAACTTGTCTGTTACTCATGACAGCGTTATTGGGGCAGGTGCGGTCGTAGTGAAAAATATTAAGGAACCGGGAACATATGTCGGGGTACCGGCAAGGAAAATAGAAAAGTGAAAGTCCTAATACTTACAAACAACGATGTTGGCCTATACAAATTTCGGAAAGAGTTTGTTCAGTGCCTTATGTCATCTTATAAAGTTATATTGTCTTTACCTAATGGCGAGTATGTCCGGTTGTTTCAAAAAATGGGTTGCAAATACATTGACACACCCTTTAATCGTAGAGGGAAAAATCCGCTGAGAGACTTTTCCCAATATCGAACATATAAGCGGATTATCAAAGCTGAAAGTCCTGACGTCATTTTGACATACACAATCAAACCCAATATTTATGGGGGGCTGGCGGCGAAAGCATGTCATATTCCATTCCTTGCAACAGTGACTGGAATGGGGACAGCCTTGGAAGGAGGCGGGATGCTTGCAAGGATTACAACTTTGCTATATAGCAAGGGACTTAAGACAGCAAGTTGTGTGTTTTTTCAAAATGACACAAACAGGAGGTTTTTCACTGATAAAAAGCTCTATACCGGCAAAGCAGTTCTGGTGCCAGGTTCTGGGGTTAATTTGACGGAGCATCCATATGAAGAATACCCAGACGAAGGTAATGGAATAAATCTGTTATTTATTGGACGAATTATGAAAGATAAAGGAATCGATGAGCTGCTGACAGCTGCAGAACAAATAAAGCAACGACATTCAAATGTTGATTTTACCTTGATAGGCCAATATGACGAAAGTTATCAGAATAAGGTAGAGGAAGCTCAAAGATGCAAAAATGTAGACTATCTCGGGTTTCAATCGGATGTGCATTCATTTATTAAAAATGCGCATGCAGTTGTTTTGCCTTCATACCATGAAGGCATGGCAAATGTACTTGAAGAAGCCGCTGCCAGTGGACGTCCTGTGATTGCGTCAAGTATACCAGGATGTAAGGAAATATTTGATGAAGGCATCAGTGGCTTAAGCTGTAGGCCAAGAGATGTTGATAGCTTAGTGGGCACGATAGAGAAGTTTATTGCCTTGTCCTACGAACAGAAAAAAGCTATGGGACTTGCCGGGCGTAAAAAAATGGAACGTGACTTCGACAGGCAGAAGGTTGTTAATGCTTACATAGAAGAAATTAATAAAGTAATAGGAGAATAAGATGATGAAGCTGCATGAGAAGCTCGTAAACAAAGAAGAAAACCTGTCCCTTATTGGCCTTGGTTATGTCGGGATGCCGATTGCTGTAGCCTTTTCAAAAAAAGTCAATGTAATTGGTTACGACCTAAACGAAAAAAAAATTGACATCTACAAGGCGGGTATTGATCCGACAAATGAGGTCGGCAATGAAGCTGTTAAGAACTGTACTGTGGAATTTACTGCCGATGAGACGCGGTTGCGAGAGGCAAAGTTCCATATCGTTGCTGTTCCCACGCCTGTTAACAACGATCATACTCCTGACCTTACACCTGTTGAGGGGGCAAGCCACATTCTTGGACGCAATCTTAGAAGGGGCAGTATTGTCGTATTCGAATCAACAGTATATCCAGGTGTGACAGAGGACATTTGTGTTCCAATTTTAGAAAAGGAATCTGGATTGAAATGCGGAGTTGACTTTAAGATCGGTTACTCCCCTGAACGCATCAATCCCGGCGATAAAGTGCACCGCCTTGAAACCATCACTAAAATTGTTTCCGGCATGGACAAAGAAACACTTGACGCCGTTGCCAATGTCTATGAATTGGTTGTTGAAGCAGGTGTTTATCGTGCTGAATCTATTAAGGTAGCAGAGGCAGCAAAGGTGATTGAGAACAGCCAGCGCGACATCAATATCGCATTTATGAATGAGCTTTCCATTATTTTCAACAAAATGGGTATCGATACAAAAGCCGTGCTTGAAGCGGCTGGGACGAAGTGGAACTTCCTGAAATTCTACCCCGGCCTTGTGGGAGGTCACTGCATCGGCGTTGACCCCTACTATCTTACATACAAAGCTGAAATGTTGGGCTATCACAGTCAGGTCATTCTTGCCGGCCGCCGCATCAACGACGATATGGGCAAGTATGTAGCCGAAAATACCGTCAAGCGGCTCATTCAGGCAGAAAAGCCTGTCAAAAACGCGAAGGTGGCAATTCTCGGCTTCACTTTCAAAGAAAATTGCCCGGATACCCGCAACAGTAAGGTATATGACATTGTAAAAGAGCTGCGCGAATACGGGATTGAACCATCTATAACCGATCCTAACGCTGATGCAGATGAGGCAAAGCGGCTTTATGGCATTGACTTTGTTGATATGGACAGCATCCGTGGCATGGATGCTGTCGTTTTTGCGGTCGCACATACGCAATTTTCTAAGTTTACGATGAACGATGTGGATAAGCTGTTCGGCGGTGGACAAAAAGTTCTGGTAGATGTCAAAAGCCTATTAAACAGAGAAGAGTATGAAAACGCTGGTTATCTCTACTGGAGGTTATAAAGGAATGAGTTACAAGCATCTGAAATTTCCAGACAATACATTATTCCTTGTAACAGGCGGGGCTGGGTTTATCGGCTCCAACCTTTGCGAGGCAATTTTGAAAATGGGTTATCGCGTTCGCTGCTTAGATGATTTGTCTACTGGCAAACAGGCTAATGTGAACCCTTTTCTGGATAACCCCAACTATGCTTTTTTCAAATGCGATATCAGAGATTTGGATACCTGCATGAAAACCTGCGAGGGCGTAGACTATGTGCTCCATCAGGCGGCATGGGGTAGCGTACCACGCAGTATTGAGATGCCCCTCTTTTACTGCCAAAATAACATTACTGGCACGTTGAATATGATGGAGGCGGCCCGGCAGAAAGGCGTAAAAAAATTTGTGTACGCATCCAGTTCGTCTGTTTATGGTGATGAACCTGTTTTGCCAAAGACTGAAGGCAAAGAGGGCAATTTGCTGTCCCCTTACGCGGTAACGAAGCGCTGCGATGAGGAGTGGGGCAAGATGTACACTATGCACTATGGACTGGATACCTATGGACTTCGTTATTTTAATGTATTCGGACGCCGGCAGGACCCGAACGGGGCTTACGCGGCGGTTATCCCGAAGTTTATCAAGCAGCTTATGGATGGAGAAACGCCTACGATTAATGGTGACGGGAAGCAGAGCCGTGACTTTACTTACATTGAGAACGTTATTGAAGCAAACCTCAAATCTTGCCTTGCACCCCACGAAGCTGCTGGAGAAGCTTTCAATATCGCATATGGAGGGCGCGAGTACTTAATTGATATTTATTATGTGCTGACGAAAGCTCTTGGCAAAGACATTGAACCAAACTTTGGTCCGGATCGTCCCGGTGACATTAAGCATAGCAACGCTGATATTTCAAAGGCGAAGAAACTGTTGGGTTACAATCCTGAATATGATTTCGCGCGTGGGCTGAATGAAGCGATCGAATGGTACAAGGGGAATCTGTGATGACCAATAAGCGAACGATTTTATATGTGGGTGGTTTTATCCTTCCGGATAAAAATGCTGCAGCGCACCGTGTCATTTCAATAGCAAAAATACTGCGGAGACTTGGATACCAAGTGGTTTTCTTCAATGAAACGCCAGATGCTGCTGACCACGTGAAAATTAAAAAATACTATGATTTTCCATGTTATGAAATAAAAAAAAAGCAAGACTGGGTATCCCTTGCAAAGAATATGTGTGATATCAGCAACGTTTTCCGGTATTTAAACGAGCATGCAGACGTATTTGCGGTCATTGCCTATAATTACCCGGCTGTTGCGCTGAATCGCTTAAGAAAAGTCTGTAGAAAAAGGAAGGTGCGCTGCTTTGCTGACGTAACGGAATGGTATAGCGTGAAACACAAGTCACCAGTATACAAATTGGTCAAAGGACTTGATGTTTGGTATCGTATGCGGTATGTCCAAAAACGACTTGACGGTGATATCGTCATCAGTAACTATCTTGAGTCCTATTACAGGCCATACCTTCCGGTTATAAACATTCCTCCGCTTGTTGATAAGGAAGACCAGAAGTGGATACTTCCCCATATGGCGCACAAGGGCATCCAACTCATCTATGCAGGTAGCCCGAGTGCGGAAAAAGAAAAGCTTGACAGTGTCGTTGAAACTGTTGGCATGTTGCTGGAGGATTGCGATGTTTACTTGGAAATTATCGGAATTACTCGGGAGCAGTTCCTGCTGATGTACGATTTCGATCAGGAGCAACTCGAACAATACAAAAATATTTCATTTTTAGGAAGAATACCCCACACTGAGGTGCTGCAGCGTATTTCCAATGCGGATTATAGCATTTTGATCCGTAATGATAACCGTGTTACCCGGGCAGGCTTTCCCACAAAATTTGTAGAGAGTGTTTCCTGTGGTATACCTGTAATCGCTAATGATAACAGCAACATCCAGCAATTCATACAGAATGGACACAATGGGATTTTGTTGAAAAACCAAAGCCTTCAGCAGGTTCTTTGCAGTATATTAAAGCGTAATGATTTGCAACAAGTGGATTCTGACTGCTTCGATTTTAGAAAATATATCCGCCCAATGAGTATTTTTTTGGAGCAATTTAAAGATGGATAAAAAGAAAGAAAAAATCGCTTTACATATTATTATGCCGAATCAAACAGGAGGGCCAAACACGGCAAACCGTTTGATTGCAAATTCCTATCTTCACAAAAAGTATGATTTTTGCTTTATAGCTCAGACATTCCATGCTGGGTCTCGAGTCAATTTCAGGCTAATCTGGGATCTGACCAAGCAGTTCAAGCAGGAAAAGCCGGATCTTGTCCATCTTTCAGGATTACAGTCTTCTGGTTTTCACGCCGTCGTAGCAGCAAGGCTTGCTGGCTGTAGGCGGATCCTGATCACAATTCGCGGTTACTCAGGCGATGCTATTAAACTCAGTCGGATTAAACGGTTTGCTTTTAATCGCATTTTTGAGCCGCTTACATTGAGCCTGTGTACCAACTTTTATACAGTCTGTGAAGAAGCTGCAAAAAAGAAAATGGTGCAGCAACATAAAAAGAAATACTTGGGAGTTATTCACAATGCCGCTCCGATTATTACAATCGACCGGGAAAAACAGCGCAGAATTACGCGAGCTAAGCTGGGAATTTATAATAATGATTTTATCGTGGCAATTGTAGGGCGTATGTCCTATGACAAAGGAATATCTTTTGTTATCGATGCCATTAAACAAATTGCCGATGAAAGAATTCGTTTTCTTTTCATCGGTGATGGAGAATATGAAGATATTGTTAGACAGGCCTTTAGCCGGGAAAATTCTCGGGTACTGGTACTAGGACAAAGAGACGATGTGATTGATCTGCTATGTGGTTGCGATTTGTTTCTGTTTGCAACTCTCCATGAAAATTTGTCAAACGCACTATTGGAAGCAATGAGCGTTGGGCTTCCTGTGGTTGCTACCCGAGTCGGAGGGAATGTCGAAGTAGTACAGAATGAAAAGAACGGATACCTCATTGAGCCAAGAGACTCTAAGGCAATAGCAGAGAAAATAAGGACTATTGCTGGAAATAGAAGACTACAGCTTATATATTCCCAAAAATCCTTGGAGATCATTTCTAAAAGCTTTACGCAGGAAAGAGTTTTTCAAGAATTGAATAAAGTTTATGAGAGGATGCTGAGCAGTTGTTAAGCAGAGATGCACGGTCAAAACTTCTAAAATATGATGGATTCTATCTGTTCCTAACGATAATGTTCTATATCTGCATTTATGGTAACCAGTATGGAAATGTCTTTTTTACTGTACTAATCAGTATAATATATTTTTCATTTCTGCTCTTAGGATTTGCTCCGATTTGGAAGTTTTCAAAGTACGATTATGTCTTCGTGTATTCATCTAAAATTGGAAGAATTATGGCATTTTCATCCATTACGACTATCGTCATTTCCTTGGTCAATGTTGTCTCTAATTATCCTTCCTTGTCATCAGCATTTTCCTATGCGTTAGATCCAGGTAAAGCATATGAATATGTTAAGGCCGTGAGAAGATATTCAATAGATGTCAGCAATTTTCAGCTTCCATCTTTTGTTGGAATTCCATTAAACTGTCTCACTTTTACTAAGTATATTGTATTTATTTTTTTGCTGTTATACTGGAGGCAACTCAGCAAAAGCAATCGGATACTTGGCGTAACCGCTGCTGTAGTCTATATTTTCCAATCATTCTTGATAGGCGCCATGATAAACCTGGGAAGTATACTTATGGCTATATTTCCCGTTATTATTTATTATAAATCATTGAAAACAGAGAAGAGGTCCATGAAATATAAGATATGGATGTTTTTAGTATTCTTGATTACAGGAATTACCCTTGCTTATTTTTTGGGGAGCCGTTATATTTACATTCAAAAAGCTAGCTTTGTTCTGATTGTGCTGGCTGGTTTCCGCGGATTATTATCCTATCTTTCTCAGGGCTATGTGGGCTTTTCCTTTTGTCTGCAACTCCCATTTGTATGTACTTGGGGACAGACAACATTATATGGCCTTTCCAAGACTATCCTGGCTTCTAGTGAAACATCCTGGCTTTGGAAGGAGAGTTACCTAATGAGAAGTCAGAACGCTTTTGGATGGCCTGCTTTACAATCTTGGTCGACGATCTTTCCTTGGCTTGCTTCAGATTTTAGTTACTTTTTGATTCCGTTTATTATGTATTTTATTGGTCGATTCATGTGCAGAGTATGGTATGAGTGTATTGCTAATAAAAATCCTTTTTCATTTCTGATGATGGGAATGCTGGAAATATTTTGCTTTATGATTCCTGCTAATAATCAGTTATTTCATTCATTTGGAAATGCTGTCGGAACGGTCGCAATCTTTATCTTGTACTTGTATTCGAGAAGGAAATTACAAAAATGTGATAGTAAAACATACGAAAAATATGAAATTTGATTTAAAATTTTCTAACCGCTTTAGAAAAATGCCAGCAGCGCTTAAAGCATCTGCGATCTATACATCTGCGAGCTTTTTGACAAAAGGTCTACAATTTATAACAATACCAATTTTCACCCGTATTATGAGTACGGCGGAGATCGGCATAGTAACAACGTTTACATCGTGGCAGACGATTATCAGTGTATTTGCTACGTTATCATTAAATACCGGGGCATTTAATGTTGCAATGTTGGAATATCAAGATAAACGGGACGATTATGAATCTTCAATTCTGACTTTGTCAACTCTGTCGTCCTCTATCTTGCTGCTATTTTATCTGCTCACCTCAAAAATTTGGATTAGTGTTTTGGGGCTGTCAAGTAATCTTCTTATTTTGATGCTGATTGGTTTTATTTTTACACCAGCGATGGACTATTGGTTGGCACGGCAGCGATATGAATACGAATACAAAAAAACAGCGGTAACGACCCTTTCTTTAGCCTTTATATCAACGTCAATTTCTGTTGTCGCAGTTATTTTAGCCAGCAAAGCCGGGAACAATGACTTAGGGACAGTGCGCATTTTTACCATGTGTTCTGTTTCAATTGCTTTTGCACTGCCTTTCTATATCTCCATCATGCGACATGGGCATATATTTTTCAGTAAAGAATATTGGAAATATGCCATTACGATCAATTTGCCATTGATGTTCCATGCTTTGGCGAAGCACATTTTGGATGTGTCAGACCGAGTAATGATTTCCAGTATGGTTGGAGAAAGCGCAGTTGGTATTTATGGAACTTTATATAGTATCAGTTCCCTTTCCTTGATCATTTGGACGGCAATCAATGCCTCGCTTGTTCCATACATGTTTGAAAAGCTACGGACCCAAGATACAGAGAAGATGAATGAAATTGTCTTCTCACTTTTGCGGGTATATGCAGTGTTTGCGTTTTGCATTACGCTGATGGCTCCTGAAATTGTAAGGATTTTAGCCACGGAAGAATACTATTCTGCAATCTATATGATGCCGCCGGTAGCCGCGGGGATTTTCCTGACTTCCTTATATAATGTCTTTGCAAATGTGTTACTTTACTATAAAAAAACGGTGTACATCATGTTTGCGACGTTAGGTGCCGCTTTAATCAATATTGGCTTGAACTGGTGGTTTATACCAATATATGGTTATATTGCGGCGTCCTATACAACACTGGTCGCGTACATTTTTTTAGCGGTCTTTCAGTATGTGGCCCTACGATATGTCCATAAAGAAACACAGTTTCCCTCTCGGCACCTGTTGCTTATTTCGATCACAACGATTTTATTAATTTTAGGATGTAACTTATTGTATGAGCATGCTGTGATTCGTTATGGGGTTATTTTGGCAATTGGTACTTTTGCAGTTATTTTCCGAAAAAGGATTCTTTTGCTAGTTAAGCACGTTAAGTCAAAAGCGTGAATCATGTTTATTGGGCAAATATTATAAGATGTATTGCATAGGAGAGGACATAATATGGGAATTCAGGAGATGTTTAGCGGTAAAACGCTACTAATCACCGGCGGCACCGGTTCCTTTGGCAACGCCGTCCTTAACCGTTTCCTTAAAACCGATATCGGCGAGATTCGCATTTTCTCACGTGACGAGAAGAAGCAGGACGACATGCGGCATGAGTTTCAGTCGAAGATGCCGGAAGTTGCGGATAAGATTAAATTCTTCATCGGAGACGTCCGGGATTTAGCCTCTGTCAAAAACGCGATGCATGGTGTAGACTACATATTTCACGCGGCAGCATTGAAGCAGGTTCCCTCCTGCGAGTTCTTCCCATTGGAAGCGGTTAAGACCAACGTGCTAGGCACCGACAACGTACTTACCGCTGCCATTGACGAGGGTGTTAAGACAGTTATCTGCCTTTCAACCGACAAAGCCGCCTATCCCGTCAACGCCATGGGGACAAGCAAGGCCATGATGGAAAAAGTGATCGTGGCGAAATCCCGTACCGTTTCACCCGAGAAAACAAAGATTTGCTGCACCCGCTACGGTAATGTCATGTGCTCCCGGGGCAGTGTTATTCCGTTGTGGATAGAACAGATCAAGGCAGGTAAGCCGATCACCATTACCGAACCGAAAATGACCCGCTTTATCATGTCCCTTGAGGAAGCGGTCGATCTTGTCCTGTTTGCCTTTGAAAACGGAACTTCCGGTGATATACTGGTGCAAAAAGCGCCGGCCTGCACGATTGCTACACAGGCGCAGGCTGTGAAGGAACTCTTTGACCCTGAGAATAAAATCGAGATCAAAACGATCGGCATCCGCCACGGTGAAAAGATGTGCGAGACGTTACTTACGAATGAAGAATGTGCCCATGCCCTTGATTTGGGCAATTTCTACCGTGTTCCCTGCGACAAGCGCGACCTGAATTATGATAAGTATTTTACAGAAGGCAGTACTGAACGCAATGTTCTGACCGAATTTAACTCCAACAACACCGAGTTACTAAATGTGGCACAGGTGAAAGAAAAGCTCCTGTCCCTGAAGTATATCCGAGATGAACTTGCCAGAGAGGAAAAATGAGATGAACATCCTTGTAACCGGTGCGCGCGGCTTTGTTGGAAAAAACCTCTGTACGTCGCTGAAAAATCTCCGAGATGGAAAAGATCGCACCCGCAGCCTTGCAGTCGGGGAGATTTACGAATATAACTCTGATACAGATTCCTCGCTGTTGGACAAGTACTGTGCCGGGGCGGACTTCGTCTTCAATCTTGCCGGGGTAAACCGCCTCAAGGAGCAAGATGATTTTATGGCGGGAAACTTTGGCTTTGCCTCGAACCTGCTTGCTACTCTAAAAAGGCAACACAATGCCTGCCCTGTTATGCTTTCATCTTCTATCCAGGCCACACTGACTGGCCGCTATGCCGCAAGCGAGTATGGAAAAAGCAAACTAGCTTGCGAGGAACTGTTTTTCAATTACGCAAAGGAGACAGGTGCAAAGGTGTTGGTCTATCGATTTCCGAACCTTTTCGGTAAGTGGTGCAGGCCAAATTACAACTCCGCCGTTGCAACCTTCTGCAATAACATTGCAAACGATCTGTCGATTCAGGTCAATGATCGTAGCACCGAATTGGAGCTACTGTATATTGATGATCTAGTTAATGAGATGCTTGATGCGCTTGAAGGCAAGGAGCATCATTGCGAATTTGAGGGCATGGTTGCCGTGTCAAAAGCAGGTGGTCGCTACAGCTATGTTCCGGAGACGTACCATGTCACCCTTGGGAAAATCGTGGATTTTCTGCAAGACTTTAAGAGCCAACCACAGACGCTGTTGATGCCGGAGATTCCAAACAGCTCTTTTGCCAAGAAACTGTATTCTACTTATCTTTCGTATTTACCAAAAGAGAAGGTGGCATTCCCCTTGAAAATGAATGTGGATGCAAGGGGTAGCTTTACCGAATTGCTTAAAACGAAAAGCTGCGGGCAGTTCAGCATCAACATCTCAAAACCCGGAATTACAAAAGGCCAGCACTGGCACAACTCCAAATGGGAATTCTTCATCGTCGTATCTGGTCATGGTCTTATCCAGGAGCGCAGGATCGGCTCTGACGAGGCGCTGAGTTTCGAAGTTTCTGGTGAGAAAATGGAAGCTGTCCACATGCTACCGGGGTATACACATAACATCATAAATCTAAGCGATACCGAGAATCTGGTGACAGTAATGTGGGCAAATGAGCAATTTGATCCACAGCATCCAGATACCTATTATGAGGAGGTGTGAGCGATGTCCAAGCTGAAGCTCATGACCATTGTCGGCACAAGGCCGGAGATTATACGGCTTTCTGCCGTTATCAAAAAATGTGATAAATACTTTGACCAGATCCTTGTACACACTGGCCAGAACTATGACTATGAACTGAATCAGGTCTTCTTTGAGGATCTTGGCTTACGTGCTCCCAATTTCTATCTGGATGCAGTCGGAAAGGATCTTGGTGAAACCGTTGGCAACGTGATTGCAAAATCCTATGCGTTGATGGTTGAGCAAAAGCCAGATGCTTTGTTAGTACTGGGTGATACAAACTCCTGTCTGTCCGCCTATTCTGCCAAGCGGCTGCACATCCCTATATTCCATATGGAAGCCGGCAACCGTTGCTTTGATGAATGCTTACCCGAGGAAACCAACCGCCGTATTGTTGATCACATTGCTGATGTAAACATGTGCTATTCCGAGCATGCTCGCCGATATCTTAACAGCGAGAGCGTCCCAAAGGAACGCACCTTCGTCACCGGCTCTCCAATGGCCGAAGTCTTGCATGCAAATTTAGACCAGATCAAGGCGTCCACCGTTTTGAACGACCTTGGCTTGGTAAAGGGCAAATATATTTTGCTCTCTGCGCATCGTGAAGAGAACATCGACACAGAGGAGAACTTTTTCGCCCTGATGAACGCTGTCAACGCCATGGCAGAAAAGTACGATATGCCGATTCTGTATTCCTGCCATCCCCGCAGCGCAAAGTATATTGAAAAACGTGGATTCGCATTTGACAAGCGTGTGATTCAGCATAAGCCGCTGGGTTTCCATGATTACAATAACCTGCAGATGAACGCTTTTGCCGTGGTGTCCGACAGTGGCACATTGCCGGAGGAGAGCAGTTTCTTTCTGTCGGTTGGAAGCCCGTTCCCGGCAATCTGTATCCGCACCTCGACCGAGCGTCCCGAGGCACTGGATAAAGGAAACTTCATCATTGCCGGCATTACAACCGAACAAGTGCTTCAAGCGGTCAATACCGCCGTTGAGATGAATCGCAATGGTGATTACGGAATCTCTGTACCGGATTATATAGAAGAAAATGTAAGCTCTAAAGTCGTGAAGATTATTCAGAGCTATACCGGCGTGGTTAATAAGATGGTATGGAGAAAAAATTGAATCGAAAAAGGATTCTAACCATAGTCCTAATAGTCCTCATCCTCGTCACCATTGTTTTCATCTGGAGTAACTCTCTGCAATCCATCCCGGAATCTCAGGCGCGAAGCCTAGGCTTCCTTGCTCGGATTAAACCGTTCCTTGGTATTTTCGTAGGCTCCGGCAACGTCACCGACCACCTTGTCCGAAAGCTGGCACACTTCACGGAATTCGGCGCGCTTGGATGTGAGCTGGCACTGCTGTTGGCACTCCAAAAGCGGGTAAGCTGGCAGCTAGTTGTCAATTGCGCATTCGTTGCTATGGTTGTGGCGTTAACAGATGAAACCATACAGATTTTTACCGGACGCGGCTCACAGGTACAGGACGTGTGGCTGGATTTTGCCGGAGCTTGTGCTGGAATCCTGTTTGTGTTGTTAATACGGTTACTAATTACTGTGGCACGTCGAAAACGCAACAAAAATCACGTCTCAAAATGAGAACAACCCCGCTTATCAGTTGATACGCTAAAAGGCGGGCAACTATTTTCTCCGTGTGCTGTTGGAAATTGCGCAAATCTACAAGAATGAGGTATTTGCCTATTCACATATATGTGCTTCATTGGGTAAGCACCTCGTTTTTCATAAGTTACGCAAAAGTGTAAACTTTACACTTGACAGACGTTTCGCTCTGTGCTATATTATTAGCCGTAAGGCTCACACCTTGCACTCTGATTCACCAAATGAAGAGTAAGACCTGTGTGATTGATGAAATGTGTGTACAGGCAAATAATTGAAAAGGTGAACAAAATGAACCAGACTAAGAATTATGCAAACTTCGGAGCATTTTTAACAGCAAAGAGAGAGGAGCGCGACCTCACATTGAGGGAGATGGCGCGTCAGATAGGCGTTTCCGCGCCATTCTTAAGCGACGTCGAAAAAGGCCGTACCGCGCCTCTGACAAAAGACCGTCTCGACAAGGTCGCCGAGATACTTCATCTGGACGTCGACGAAAGAACCGCCATGTTCGACCTGGTCGGAAGGCAACGGAACACCGTCGCTCCCGATCTCCCCGAATACATCATGGGTAGAGATTATGTTGCGGCCGCCCTGCGTACCGCTCGTGACCTCAACGCGGGAGAGGCAGAGTGGTTGAAGTTCGTCGAGGAACTCAAAAAACGGGAGGGCTAAATCTCGCCTATGTACACACCCACATTCAGAACAAACCGGGCCAACGTACCTGTCCTCAGTAAAAAAGAAATAGACGATATCGGCGAAGGACTTGTGGCGGATTTTTGTCCCCAAGCCTTAGAGACGCCTATGGAAATAGATGTTGACCGATTCATCACGCGATACTTAGGGATGGAGCAGGATTTCCAATACCTAACGCATTGCGGGGTCTTCCTCGGCATGACCGTGTTCAACGATACGGACAGGGTTATCGTATATAGTCCGAAGCTCAACCGCGCAGAGTACATAAGCGCGAGAGCCGGAACCGTCATTATCGATAACAGTCTGCTTGAGGACAAGCAGGAACATCGCTATCGGTTCACTGCGGGCCATGAGGCGGCGCACGGGATACTGCATTCCGGCTACTTTGCTTACAACCCTGACCAGCTCTCCATGCTTGGCAAGGACTACGTTCCGATGGTTCAGTGCCGGGTCGATAACGCCGGAAGCAGCAAGAAGCCCGTCACCAAATGGACGGACAAGGACTGGATGGAGTGGCAGGCCAACCGCCTGTCGTCAGCCATCCTCATGCCCAAAAGCATGGTGCTCAAGGCCGCGCACGAAGCGGAGGACGCCAGTCCCATCGCCAACGCCGCGCTTGAGGCTGTGGTTCGGATTTTCAATGTTTCCAATGAGGCGGCATTTTACCGCTTGAAGGAACTTGGTTTCGTACCGGGAAGGGACAGAGCGTGTCTACCTTTTTAAAGAAGAATCCGCAGTCAGCGGGTGTCAAAGCCCGCTGATTTTTTTGCTCGGCATGTTAGGTGTAAAGCTAACATATTACAAAATGCAAGGAGGATTCTATGGTAGAAAATGGATTCAACCGTCATCTTGAGTGTCCGTGGTGTCACAATGGAGAGATCCTCGCTGACGGGAAAGCAAAAGTCAGCCTATCGGTTCAGTGCCCCAAATGTCACAAGTTTTTCATTGGAAGTCTGGACTCGCTGAAGACAGAACGCTCCAAGGCCTGTAAACGACTTGGGCGTAACAAATAACAGTTACTGACTGACCGCCGGGGCGCAAGCCACCAATAGGGTCGGAGTAATGATCGGACAACCATGTCCGGCGTTATTCCGGCCCTGTTTTTATATATTGCAGCACAAATAAATATTCAAAGCCTGATATGCATTAAGGGCCGAGGATACAAATATTGCCTGTTCATCGCTTTTGGCGGTGGGTAGCGATATCGGTACCCTTTCCTTTGTGCGCCTATTTTCAGGCAGAAGGGTCTGTGTACCGAGCTGCACAGGCCCTATTTTTGTCCTCCGCCCAAACCGCATCCAGGCGGAAAGGACAAAAAATGAAAATCACGTGGAAATTCGCAGACGACACCGTATCCACAGTCGAGGTCGACGAAAAAGTCGGTACGCTCATTCTCGACTCCAGACGCAAGGAGGAAAACGCCGAACGCAGGCACCGCCGCCACTGCTGGTCCCTTGACGCGATCACCTACGAGGGCAAGGAATATGGCGCGGAGGATTCTTACGACTTTGGTGAAGCGGATTTGACGGACAAACATGTCAGAGAAGTGTTCAGCCGTCTCTCCGACGTCCAGCGGCGGCGTCTCTCGATGCTTGCCGGCGGAATGTCGATCCGCGACATCGCCAAGAAGGAAAACGTGGCGTTCAACGCGGCTTATGAATCTATTGAGGCCGCAAAAAAGAAATTTTCAAAATATTTCTGAAAACACCTGGTCAATCCCGTCACTTTTTGTCCGTATGGCGAAGAACGGTTCAACAGTCTTCAGAAAGGGGGGTGATTTTATGAAGCACAATTTGCAAATCCGTGTTTCGAAAAAGCCTGTGAATGCCGGAGTGGTCAGTTGCCGCCACGTCGCCGTCAGGGAGCGTCTATTACGTTTTCTGCTCGGTGATAAGCAAGAATTGACCGTCCTCGTTCCGGGCGACAGCGTACAGACGCTGTGCATCAGCGAAATTCCGGAGGGAGGCGCGGCCGATGGGCAGGGTGGGTGAACTTTCTCAAGTCATCGATGAACTGCGCCGCTGTAGTAAAACGCTGAACGGTATCTCGGATGCCCTTGCAAATAGGTTCAGCGGCTACGAGTCCGCGCAGGAATCGGAACCCGCTCCGACTGAACCGGCACTCACGCTGGAAGCGGTCAGGGCCGTCCTCGCGGAAAAATCCCGCGCCGGGCGCACTGCCGAGATCCGCTCACTGCTTCAGAAGTACGGAGCAGATAAACTTTCCAAGATTGATCCCGTGAACTACAAGGCGCTGCTTGCCGAGGTGGAGGTGCTAAAAGATGCCACCTAAAGGACATGCAGTTCTCTCCGCATCAAGCTCCGACCGCTGGTTGCACTGCCCGCCGTCCGCACGGCTCTGCGAAAGCTACGAGGACAAAGGCAGCAACTACGCCGCCGAAGGGACCGATGCCCACGCGTTATGCGAATACAAGCTCCGCAAGGCGCTGGGGCTGGAAGCCGGGGACCCCACCGAGAACCTGACCTGGTACAACGAGGAAATGGACGATTGTGCCAACGGCTATGCCGCTTATGTGCTCGAACAGGTCGAGGCCGCCAAGCAGGTCTGCGCCGATCCAGTGGTGCTCATCGAACAGCGCGTTGACTTCTCACGCTGGGTGGAGGATGGCTTCGGAACAGCGGACGCTCTCATCATCGCGGACGGCACCCTTAAAATCTGCGATTACAAGCATGGGCTCGGCGTGCTTGTCCGGGCGGAGGAAAACCCGCAGCTCATGTGTTACGCCCTTGGCGCGTTGGAGCTGTTCGATAAAATCTACGACATCGACACGATCAGCATGACGATTTACCAGCCGCGCCGGGACAACGTCAGCACTTATGAGCTTTCCAAAGAGGACCTGTACCATTGGGCTGATGAAGTGTTGAAACCTACCGCTGAACTCGCCTTTGCCGGGGATGGCAACTTCCTCTGCGGCGAGTGGTGCGGTTTCTGCAAGGCCAAATACGACTGCCGTGCCCGTGCCGAAGCAAATCTGGAGCTCGCCCGGTATGAGTTTAAGCAACCACCGCTCCTCACGGATGAGGACATTGAAAATATTCTCGCCAAGGTGGACGAGCTCGTCTCGTGGGCGTCCGACATCAAGGAATACGCTCTGCGGCAGGCGATCAGCGGCAAAGAATGGCCCGGTTGGAAGCTGGTCGAAGGCCGGTCCAATCGCAAGTACGTCAACGACGCGGTTGTCGCCGGTGTTGTTGAGCATGCGGGCTATGACCCGTATGAGCGTAGATGTCGGCCCGGGCAGTATGATATGTGCGGGTAATATCATCACGGTGGATATCTCGCTCGGGAGGCATACCATTGTGAACCTCGACTGCACGATTGGACACGATGCGGTTTTTCAGGACTATGTAACGCTGTGCCCAAGTGTAAATATGTCCGGCATGACACATATTGGATCATGTGTTGAGTTCGGAACCGGAACGCAGGTGCTTCAGGGAAAAAGAGTCTGCGGCGATGTGGTGGTCGGTGCAGGCGCGGTTGTTAATAAAGATATTACGGAACCGGGGACTTATGTCGGTGTTCCGGCGAGAAGGCTGAAGTAAAACGATGAAGACGGTATGGATTCTCAACCATTACGCGACAAACCAGTTTCTGGAGCATGGCGGACGCCACTACTGCTTTGCCAAATATCTTATTAGAAGCGGCTGGAAGGTACGCATTTTTTGCGCCGACACCGTTCATAACTCGACTCGTCGGATGATTCAGGACGGCGGTTTGTTTGATGAGCAGGAATGCGATGGAATCCCATTTGTTTTTGTTCGTGCGCGTCCTTACGCCGGCAATGGAAAGCAGCGCGTGTGATGCTTATATTGGTGACAAGACTGTGGTCATGGCAGACGCGGTAATTAATTCGTTCCTGCTATCGGCAAGTATTGTATTATTAACACATCATCAGTAATCAAGCATGATGATGGCATCGGAAATTTTGTTCATGTTACGTTATGCGGAACAGTAAGTGCCGGAGCATTAACACACGTCGAAGTTGGAGCGGCGATAAAGAACAATATATCAGCACGTGGAGAATGTGTACTTGGCGCAGTTGTGATGGAGAGCATAGATAAGGCAGAAATTTTTATGGGAGTACCCGCTATAAGAAGGTAATGGGATGAAAGTATTATTTGTCACATTGTTAGATTTTTACGACATAAGTGAGCATGGGCTATATACGGATTTGCTGCGAACATTTATTGAAAATGGCCATGAAGTGACTATAGTATCACCGATTGAAAGACGTTCTAATAAGCCTGCCGTCACAATTTCGCACACACATTATAAAATTGTAAAGCCAAGGATAGGAAATATACAAAAGACAAACTATGTAGAAAAGGCGCTTTCGCTATTTATGCTAAATAAACATATTATGTATGCGTTATCCTCCACCGAAATGCAAGAAGAACTCGATTTGATCCTTTATGCCACCCCGCCCATAACAATTTCAAGGCTAATAAAAGCCTTGAAGAGAAAAAGCGATGCAAAAACATTTCTTATGCTGAAGGATATTTGGCCTCAGGAAATGGTGGACTTATCTTTGATAAAAGATGGGGGATTAATTGAACGTTATTTCAGATATAAAGAAAAGGAGTTATATAGCATTTCCGATTGGATAGGGTGTACTTCACAAGCAAATGTAGACTACATCATTGCACATAACAGAGATGTAAATAAAGAGAAATTGACAATTGTACATAACGGCGTCGAGCCATGCCGGAGCTACTCAAATCAAGCTATCAGAGCAGAAATCCGTCATAAATACAACATTCCCGATGATACTGTAATGTTCTTTTATGGCGGAAACCTTGGGAAGGCCCAGGGCGTCGACTTTCTGTTAGAATGTCTATTACAAGTGAAGGGTCGTTCAGACTGCTTTTTTGTGATTTGCGGTAGCGGGACAGAATATTCGAAAATCAATGATTTTTTTATTACATATATGCCAAACAACATGTTACTGCTCCCTTATTTGTCTAAAGAGAACTATGACAATTTTATTAAAGCCTCTGATGTAGGTATGGTGTTTTTAAACTCAGCTTTTACCGTACCAAATGATCCATCCCGTTTTTATGCATATCTTGAACAAGCAAAGCCAGTCCTTGCTTGCACCGATTTGGCAACGGACATAAAAAATGAAATCATTGAGAATCAACTGGGCTGGTGGTGTGAAAGCAAAGATGCAAATGATTTTTTTAGGATTTTTATTTCTGTATTGAACACAGACATAAAGGCCTTAGAAGCAATGGGTAACCGAGCCAGAGCGATCCTAGAGGAGAAGTATAATGTTTTTGACGATTACAAGCGTATTATGAGCTGCGTTCTTAACAGGGAGAACGATAATGTTTAAAGAAAAAACTTTATTGATTACCGGTGGAACAGGTTCCTTCGGAAATGCGGTGCTGAACCGCTTTCTTTCCACCGATATCGGCGAGATACGCGTCTTCTCCCGCGATGAAAAGAAGCAGGATGATATGCGCCACGATTTCCAGTCAAGGCTGCCGGAAGTTGCGGACAAGATTAAGTTCTTCATCGGGGATGTTCGGGATTTGGCGTCGGTCAAAAACGCCATGCACGGCGTAGATTACATATTTCATGCGGCGGCGCTCAAGCAGGTGCCATCTTGTGAGTTCTTTCCGCTTGAGGCCGTCAAGACTAATGTATTCGGCACAGATAACGTGTTGACGGCGGCCATCGATGAGGGCGTAAAGACCGTTATTTGCCTGTCAACAGATAAGGCCGCTTACCCTGTGAACGCCATGGGGACAAGTAAGGCAATGATGGAGAAGGTCATCGTTGCAAAGTCGCGCACAGTGTCGCCGGATAAGACGAAAATATGCTGTACGCGCTATGGAAATGTTATGTGTTCGCGGGGCAGCGTTATCCCACTGTGGATTGAACAAATTAAGGCTGGAACCCCCATCACTGTCACAGAACCGAAGATGACACGATTCATTATGAGTTTGGACGAAGCAGTTGAACTTGTGTTATTCGCATTTGAACATGGTGTTTCCGGGGATATCCTTGTGCAGAAAGCACCGGCTTGCACTATTGGTGTTCTGGTGCAGGCGGTGAAGGAGCTGTTTCATTCCGAAGTTGAAATCAAAGTGATCGGTATCCGTCATGGCGAAAAGATGTATGAGACTTTACTGACAAACGAAGAGTGCGCCCACGCCACTGACCTTGGAGATTTCTATCGCGTCCCATGTGACAAGCGCGACCTGAACTATGATAAGTATTTTATAAAAGGAGATATCAATCGAAATCCACTTACCGAGTTCAATTCCAATAATACGAAACTGCTTAATGTCGAACAAGTCAAAACGAAACTACTATCGCTCCAATATATCCAGGATGAGCTTACCGCGTGGGAGAAAAAGAAATGAAGTTTTTAATCCTTGGGGCCTCTGGCATGGCCGGCCATACGATTTCAATTTATCTCAGGGAAAAGGGCCATAATGTGCTTGGCTTTGTGCGTAAGAAAGTTCCGTTTGTACCATGTGTTACGGGAGATGCATCGGATACTGACTTTCTGAAAGAGCTGATCACAAATGGGAACTATGATTCGGTAATCAATTGTATTGGAATTCTGAACCGGTCGGCTGAGCAGCATAAAGGACAAGCCGTGTTTTTAAATTCTTACTTTCCACATTTTCTTGCTGATGTAACTGAAAACATGGATACACAGATCATACAGATGAGCACCGACTGTGTGTTTTCCGGCAGGACCGGAAATTATACAGAGAATTCTCTGCGCGATGGTGAGACATTTTATGACCGTACCAAAGCGCTTGGAGAATTAGAGGATGACCAGAATATTACCCTGCGTAATTCCATTGTGGGACCGGACATTGACTCAAACGGCATTGGACTGCTCAACTGGTTTATGAAGCAGAACGGAGAGATAAACGGTTATACCGGTGCTATGTGGACGGGCATGACGACACTTCAGTTAGCAAAAGTTATGGAAAAGGCTGCGGTGGAAAGGGCACACGGATTGTATAACATGGTTCCGGACCACAATATCAGCAAGTATGAGCTGTTACGTTTATTCAATCACTATTTTCGTAATGACGCTATTCGCATAAAACCATACGACGGCTTTTCCGCCGACAAAACACTTGTGCGGACGCATTTCGGGTTTTCGGAGACGGTGCCGGACTATGAGACAATGGTTGTAGAAATGGCGGAATGGATGCGAGCACATAAGAGCCTATACCCGCATTACGCTCTGTGAAGGAGAATCTCATGAGCAAATTAAAACTGATGACGATTGTCGGGACTCGCCCCGAAATTATCAAGATGTCCGCGATTATAAAAAAGTGCGATAAATACTTCGACCATCTTCTTGTCCACACAGGACAAAACTATGATTATGAACTAAACAAGGTGTTTTTCGAGGAACTCGAACTGCGTGAGCCGGACTATTACCTTGGTGTCGTTGGGGAAAACCTGGGGCAGACTATGGGAAATGTCATCGCCAAGTCCTATGAGCTGATGCAGAAGGTCAAGCCCGACGCGCTGATTGTGCTTGGAGATACGAACTCCTGCCTGTGTGTGATCTCTGCGAAACGTCTTAAAATCCCAGTATTCCACATGGAGGCAGGAAATCGCTGCAAGGACGAGAATCTGCCTGAGGAGGTCATACGGCGTATTGTTGATGTGACAAGCGATGTAAACCTTTGTTATTCCGAGCATGCCAGACGCTACATTCTCGATACAGGCGTAAAACCGGAATATACCTTTGTGGTAGGCTCACCAATGGCGGAGGTTTTGAGATCCTGTATTGGTAAGGTCAATGATAGCGCCATACTTGAAATTTTAGGGTTGAAAGCGAACGGCTACATTCTCCTCTCGGCTCACCGAGAGGAAAATATTGACAACGAGGAAAACTTCTGCTCACTGATGAACGCGGTCAACATCTTAGCGGAAACCTACGACATGCCGGTGCTATACTCCTGCCATCCGCGTGCTAAGAAGTACATTGAGCAGCGTGGCTTTGTGTTTGACAAACGCGTGATTCAGCATAAACCGCTGGGCTTCTTCGATTACATCAAACTTCAGCAAAATGCGTTCTGCGTCGTTTCCGACAGCGGTACGATTCCGGAGGAAGCTTCGTATTTCGGATTCCCTGCCGTTTCTGTTCGTACGTCCACAGAGCGCCCTGAGGCGTTGGATAAAGGTGTATTCACTATTGGTTCTATCACGTCCAAACAAGTGCTGCAGGCTGTGGATCTTGCGGTATCCATGCATGAAAATGGGGACGATGGACAACCTGTTCCGGCATATGCCGATGAGAATGTCAGCACAAAAGTAATCAAGATCATCCAGTCTTATACGGGTATTGTAAATAGAATGGTTTGGAAAAAGCGATGAATATCCTGGTATACGATGTGGCCGCACAGTGCGGAGGCGGGGAAACCGTTCTGCGGGCATATTGTGCGCAATACGCAGCAGACACTGCCAATACTTATTATGTTTTGCTCAGTGCTTGCTGTATAGAGGAGACCCCCAATCTGCACCCGCTCTATTACAAATGGATCAAAAAGAGTTGGCTTCACCGTATATGGTTCGATGTGTTCATTGCCCCGAGACTTGTCCATAAATACAGTATTGACAAGGTCATTTCTTTGCAAAATACGCTCTTTCCTGTCTCGGGCGTGAAAACAGAGGTGCTGGTTCACAACGCCGTTCCGTTTTGCGAACACCGCTTCTCCCTTAGAGAATCCAAGTCGCTGTGGATTGCGCAGAATGTGATTGGGAATGTGTGTCTTCATTCTGTCAAGAGAGCAGACAGGGTTATGGTTCAAAATGAATGGATGCGGGATACCTGCGCACGGAAAACGAATGTTCCTAAAGAGAAAATCGTCGTGCAGGCGCCGGCGATTCCGCCGTCAACCGTCCATTTCAGGGGTGCACAATGGAATGGCAAGACACATTTCTTTTACCCGGCAAGTGCCAATTTATTTAAGAATCACAGTGTGATTCTGGATGCCTGCCAGGAATTGCTGGATGAGGGAATTACTGAGTTTGATGTGCTGTTTACGCTTACAGGGCAGGAAAATGCGCTGAGTGAACAGCTAATGAAACGTGCTAATGATAATGCATTGCCAATTATCTTTAGAGGATGGATGTCCCCCGCAGATGTGCAGGAGTATTATGGCAAGAGCATTTTATTGTTCCCATCGTACGTAGAAACCGTCGGCCTTCCACTTTTAGAAGCGGCGCAAGTGGGTTGCCCAATTATTGTGGCGGATTACATGTATGCACACTTTGAAAACATCAATTACAACCGCGCAACTTTTTTCTCACCTGAGAAACCGCATTCTTTATTTCGTATAATGATGAATGTTATTTAAGTTTTTTAGAATGGAGTTACGTCGTTGAATACAAGAAGTTTGAATGTACAAAAAAGGTCAGTGTTTCTTTCAATCTTAATCGGCATAGCGCCGCTTTTAGGCACATATAGAAGTCCAATTGAAATTATAGATATGGCAACTCTTCTTTTTTTAGGCTGCTATGTGTTGCTATTATTAAGAGAAAAATGTTATGTTAATAATTCAAGCTTTAATTTAATTTTTTTATATATACTTATAATAACGCCATTTAGTATTATGCTGCAAAATTTTTATAAATCTCTTTATTCCGTACCATTTATCACCGTGTTTCTCAGGTATGGGAAATTTGTTGTCTTATTAGGTGGTTATTTAATACTTACAAAGAACCAAGATTTTGACATAAAATTATGTATTAAGGCAATTAGATGTGTTGTTTATATTTCTTTTATATTTATTATTGCACAACGCGCGCTTTATTTGGCTGGTAGGATTTTATATAATCCGTTTATTAAATATGCATCCAGCGATCTTTATAATGGGTATTCTATGGTATCCACACTGTTTAGGCCGTCGGCATTTTTTTTGGAGCCATCCCATATGGCATTATACTGTGTTGTATTTCTTTGCTATACTTTATTTTCAGAGGGAAATAAGACAAAAAAGCAGGACACAATAATTACAATAACATCCATAATATGCACAGGTTCCGGTATGGGTGTTCTTTCAGTAGCGGCATTAATGATATATTGGAGTATTTGTGATGAAAAACTATCTCTAAAAAAAATATCAGAAATTATCATTTTAGTTGCAGTTGCATTTCAATTATATCAAACAGAATTCATGCAAGCTGTTTTGGCCAGAGTGTTTACAGATAATGTAATGGGTGGTGGCAACGCTGTTGTGGGCCGTATCGGAAAAGGGTACATTATTTGGGGTCAACTGCCGCTGATATATAAACTGATAGGTAATGGTTTCGGAAATATAGCTCCTAATCTATATTTCAATGGAATCACTTATATGCTAAATACAGTAGGCATTTGTGGGTGCTTCCTTTTTGTAATATTGGTTATTCGGACTTATAAAGCATCGCAAAAATGGAGCAGAATATTACTGTTATTGTATTGCGCACTGTTGTTTGGAAGTCAACTGTTTACTGCCTCTAGTTTGATGTTTTATTTTTCGTTAACACAATGCTTCTTTCCCTCAAGAAGAACAGAGGAGCCCAAAATAAATGAAAAAAAGTTTGATGCATATACTCGCAGCAAATATCTTGTATCTGGTGGTCAGCGTCGTTAACAGTTTTCTGCTGCCAAAGTTTCTGAGCATTGATACCTATGCGATGATTAAGACATACACGTTATATATTGGCTACGCAGGGTTTCTCTCCCTTGGCTATGCGGACGGCATGTATTTGAAATATGGCGGAGTCTCGTTTGACCAAATAGACACAACGGATCTTGGTTCCAGCTACAAGAGCTTTGCCGCATTTGAGTGTTTTGTCGGACTTGTCTGCCTGATTATTTCATTATACTTACACAATTATATTCTGATTGTCTTTTCCCTTGGCTCGGTTTGCATCAACCTCATTGGATACTACAAAAATTTATACCAGGCGGTTGGAGAGTTTAAGCTTTACGGAAAAGCGCTGAACTATCAGACGATGCTCATGCTGGCGGCAAATTTACTGCTGTTATTTCTTTTTAAAAATGATAATTATCACGCTTATATAGCCATTCAGGTGGCCAGCGCTTTTGTTGTAATGGTTTATCTCACAGTGCTGATGGAGAAAAAGAAGCGATTATTTCGGAAGGGTAAAGTGGCGGCGAGGCAAATCAAGGAGAACATTTCTTCCGGATTTGTTCTGATGATAGGCAATTTTTCCAGTAGCCTTTTTACAAGTCTTGATCGTTGGTTTGTAAAAGTCCTCATGACGAGTACGTATTTTGCGTGGTATTCTTTTGCGGCAAGCCTGGAGAATATTGTAACGGTGTTTATAACGCCAATTACGATTTCCCTTTACAACTCGTTTTGTAAAAATAAAGATCATAAATATATCTACATGATTAAGCAAATGACGCTGCTCTGGGGCTTTTTCGTAATTGCAGCCGCTTTTCCGGTTGAGTTTATCCTAAAATATTTTTTGCACAAATATTATAGCGCACGTAAGTTAGTATATATATTGTTTGCGGCTCAGGCCTTTTATGCAGTCATAAAGGGCATCCATGTTAATTTGTACAAGGCGGAGCAAAAGCAGAAAAGGTACTTTGTTATTATGCTTGCGCTGACCGCGGTAGCATTTGCGTCAAACGTGGTTTTTTATTATTTTGCAAAGACGGCGGAATCTCTGGCGTGGGCAACACTGTTCACTGCTTTTCTTTGGTTTGTGTTTTGCGAGTTTGAAAAGCCGTATATACGGTTTCATCTTAATGAGTATATTTTTATTATTATTATGCTCGGAGCCTATTTTTTCAGTACATCTGTCGGAAATGTAGTCGCTGGCGGCCTAATTTATTTTGTGGTATATGTGGTAGCCTCGCTGACATTAATGCGCAAACCGACGAAGTACTTATTGGAAAGAGTGTTACATAAAAAACAGAGCGCCTAAAATTCGTAAACTGATGATTGAGGTTTATTATCATGAAACATATCGTTTTTTTGGTAGGCAGTTATTACCCAAACTACTCTGCCGTTGGAAAGTGCATGGGAAATATTGCGGAGATGTTTTCGGCAGATCAGGAGAAATACGCAGTAACTGTAGTTTGTCAGAGGACAAGCCTTGATGAACCGGATTGCGAACAATATAAAAACCAGGACCTCATTCGGGTCTCTTCAAAACAGGACAGAAAACGGTTGCGCATTGACCGGGAAATTCGAGAAACGACGGGGGTCAATAACTTTTTTTTCCGCTTAATGCTCAGAAAGTTTCAGATTGTCAGTGCAGCTCGTATAATCTTAGCCAAGGACAGTGCTGACCGTCGAAAAGTAAACTATTACCTGCAGGCATTGAACCGGCTAAATTTTTCTGTCGATGCAATTATCCCGACATGTTTACCCTTTGAAACGGTATTGGCTGCAATTGGGTACAAAGAAATCCATCAGGATGTAAAGGTATTTCCTATCTTGTTTGATCAGTTTAGTTTTAATAGTACCCTACATAGAACTATGTTGAATAAGCGTATGAAAATGTCGGAAAACTTATTGCTCGAAGAAAAGATGATAACAGACAGTACACATGTTTATGCTATGCAGACATGGAAAGATCATTTATTAAAGAGTTTTTCAGGATTTAAAGATCACATTACGTATGCCGAGCATCCATTACTGGTAGAAAATAATTGCCTTACAGAAATTTGTCATAAAAATCAAATATCTATTGTCTATACTGGCGTAATAGATTTCCATATTAGACCCATGTCAATTGTGGCAACGATAATTGAAGAATATCTAGAAAAATGTAAATTATCAGTGCGTTTTCATTTTTATGTGCGCGGAAACGAGTGCTCGTTGATTAAGAAACTTGAGAATCGCTATCCGAATAACATTGTGAATCATGGAAGCGTTCCAGAAAAAGAGGCCAAGGCAGCAATAGCCAATGCTAACATGTTGCTTTCATTGGGAAATACTGAAGCTAATCAGTTTCCAAGCAAAATATTTGATTATATTTCCTGCGGTATTCCAATTATTCATTTTTATATTCTTGAAAACGATCCTGTGATAAATATTTTGAAAAAATATCCGTTAGCAATTTGTCTGTCACAAAATAAGATGGAACGTAAAGATGTGTTGAGCAGTTTTTCACAATTTGTTGTCGATTTTAAAGATAAGCGTATACCATTTGAAGATATAACAGCTGTTTTCCCTGAAGCCACTCCAACATTTATTACAGGAGATATATTAAATCGTTTATAAGCTTTATTTTCGTTTATGTAATATTGTGGAAATGAAAACCCACGTTGCGTGACATAACAGCGGAGGTAAGCGTACATGCGTGAAATACAGATTGATGAGCTCAAACGCATACAACTGGACATTATGCAGGCGGTACATGATTTCTGCATAAGTCAAGGCATATATTATTCACTTACTTATGGCACATTAATCGGTGCTGTTCGGCACCACGGTTATATTCCTTGGGACGATGATATAGATATTTGCATGCCGCGTACTGATTATGATCGTTTTCTTAAGCTTTTCAATCAGTCACAACAGCGGTACAAGGCAATGGCCTATGAGTTGGATTCTGATTATCCCTATACTTTCGCAAAAGTTGAGGATACAAACACCCGATTGATTGAAAATGCTGATATTCACTATGATTTAGGCATTAACATCGATATATTTCCCATTGATGGAGCAGATGTCAGTGGGAAAAATCTGAGACGTCAAGTATGCTACCACTGGCTGATGAATTTTAAATGCATATCTTTATCTGCAGACAGGAATGGTTTTAAAAATTTACTATTATGTATTGGAAAACTAATTTTGGCCCCGATATCTATCAAGTACATTCTTGCATGCATGATGAAGAATGCCAAGTCCATACCTTATAATTCTACGGAATTGGTCGCCTGTGTGGCTTTTGGATCAAAAGAAAATCATCCTGTTCCAAAATCGCTTTTCCAGCAGCAAATATTAGTACCATTTGAAGACCGAGAGTTTTACATAATGAACGGATACCGCGAATATCTCACCAGCATTTTTGGAGATTATTTGCAGCTTCCGCCTGTGGAGCAGCAAATATCCCATCACAATTTTACAGCATATTGTTTGGATGATGGGCAGAAATAGAAGTTAGTAAAAAGCTCGCATACGCAAAATTATGAAAATGCAGTTTTAAGAACGCTGCAAACATAAAGGAGAGTGCGGCAATGCAGGGGTTAATTCTGGCGGCCGGTATGGGGAAGCGCTTAAAAGAGCTGACGCAAAGCAATACCAAGTGTATGATAAAGGTCAATGGGGTCACTTTGATTGACAGAGTTTTACATCAACTGGAAAAACTCCATTTATCAAGAGTTGTCATTGTTGTTGGTTATGAAGGACAAAAGTTAATAGATTATATTGCAACGCTTGGAATCCAAACTCCGATCACTTTTATTAATAATCCCATTTATGACAAGACCAACAACATATATTCCCTGGCTCTTGCAAGGGATTATCTCCTGCAGGATGATACTCTCCTTTTGGAATCTGACCTGATTTTCGAGGACAGTGTATTGACGGCGCTTGTCAATGATTCAAGAGAGACGCTGGCGCTTGTTGATAAATACGAGAGTTGGATGGATGGTACCTGTATTAAGATTGGGGAGGATGATACGATCGAGGAATTCGTGCATGGGAAAAAGTTTATCTTTGAAGATATCCCACGCTATTATAAGACAGTTAATATTTATAAGTTCAGCAAACACTTCTCCGCAACGCATTATGTCCCGTTCCTTTCTGCTTATGAGAAAGCCCTTGGGGAAAACGAGTACTATGAGCAAGTTCTCAGAGTGATAGCAATGCTAGACGAGCCTGGTATTAAAGCAAAGCGGTTGAATGGCCAGAAGTGGTATGAAATTGACGATATTCAGGATTTGGATATTGCTGAGTCGATATTCACTCCGGATCCAGATGACAAAGTAGCACGTCTACAAAGCAGATACGGTGGCTATTGGAGATATCCAAAACTTCTTGATTTTTGTTATTTAGTAAATCCGTTCTTCCCACCGCAAAAGATGATAGACGAGATGAAAGCAAACTTTGAAACGTTGCTAACAGAGTATCCATCAGGAATGCGAGTAAACTCTTTACTTGCAGCCAAGAATTTTGGAGTGCGACAAGAAAACATTATAGTAGGTAATGGGGCGTCAGAACTGATTAAATCCCTTATGACGTTTTTTAACGGTAAAGTAGGTTTTGTACGTCCCACATTTGATGAATATCCACACCGTTACAACCGTGAGAAGTCATTGAACTTCATTCCTGAGGCCCACGACTACCTTTATACTGCTGATGACATTATAAAGTTTTTCAGTAAAAACAAAGTTGAAGCGATAATCATTGTCAATCCAGATAATCCGAGTGGAAACTATATCAAAAAGGCTGACATATTGCGTCTAGTTCAATGGAGTAAAGAAAAAAGTATAAAAATTGTCATTGACGAGTCTTTTGCGGACTTCTCTGATGAAGAAGATAATTCCTTACTCTATAACGACTTGTTAGAATCTAATCCACACCTTTATGTGATGAAAAGTATTTCTAAATCTTACGGTGTACCTGGCCTACGTCTCGGCATCCTCGCTTCTGGAGATACAGATATTATTGATGCAATGAAGAGGGACGTGGCTATCTGGAATATAAATTCTTTTGCTGAATTCTATATGCAAATTGAAGAGAAATACAAGAATGATTATTCGTCCGCATTGGTGAAGATTAGAGCAGAACGTGCACGCTTTCAGAAAGAACTTGGCAAGATTCCGCATGTACGTGTAATACCATCTCAAGCAAACTTTGTGATGGTAGAACTGGATGAGGGAATAAGTCCAAGGGAACTGCTGAAAACATTGTTGATTAAATATGATTTGCTGATAAAAGACTTGACAACTAAAACGAATGGCCGCAATTATCTTCGTCTCGCTGTGCGTAACACTGAAGACAATGATAAGCTGATAAAGGCATTTAAAGAAACATTTAAAACTGAACTGGAATAAAGAATGGAACTTACACATTATCAGTCCAATATGGATGATAAAGGGAGGACTTTTGCTAAAATTATTGGGAGAGCACTCAATGAAACCGAATTTGCAAATAGAAGTTGTGCACTGAATGCTATGGGAAATTGCCATGTTATTGCCGTCTGGCGACTTTATGTACAGTTGTAAATCTAATTTCCCAATAATAGCAAGCGGTACAAATGATGAAAATTACAGTTATCGGAGCTGGAAACATTGGAACCTTGATGGCTGCCGAAATGGCACACAAAGGCCATGATGTCACTGTCTATTCTTCAAAACCGGAATGCTGGAAAGAAAATATTGATGTTTTAGATGACAACGATAATGTGCTGATGACAGGGAAGCTTGCAAAAGTTACAAATAATCTTGCCGATGCAGTTGATGGTGCAAACATCATCTGGATCGTGATACCATCAATGCTTTTTGAGAATATGGGTAAAATGCTCCAATTTTTGCTAAGTCCGGGTCAATTAATTGGCGTTGTTCCGGGTAGCGGAGGAGCTGAGTTTGCGTTTAAGGGTTGCATTGAAAAAGGATGTATTCTCTTTGGCATGCAGAGGGTTCATAGCATTTCAAGGCTTAAAGAATATGGAAGATCCGTTCATATGCTGGGTAGAAAATCGATGTTGTACATCGGTAGCATTCCTTCTTCGGAAGCAACCAATATCTGCAAACTCGTAGAGCCTTTATTTGATATACCTTGCAAGGCTTTAAAGAATTATCTGGCTGTTACACTTACTCCATCAAATCCAATTTTGCACTCAACTCGTATTTACTCGATGTTTAAAGATTGGAAACCAGGCGTTGTATATCCTAGGAATTTTCTTTTTTATGAGGATTGGGATGATGCATCTTCGGATATGCTAATTTGCTGTGATTCTGAAGAACAAAGTCTCTGTGGTGTACTTCCCATATGTCTTGACGAAGTAGTTTCATTGAGGACTTATTATGAAAGTCAAGATGCGAAAGCGATGACAAAGAAAATCAGGGGAATTAAAGCTTTCAAGGGACTGACATCTCCGATGAAGAAAACTGATAATGGATGGATTCCAAATTTTGAATCTCGATATTTCATGGCTGATTTTCCTTATGGACTGAAAATCATTAAAGATCTGGCAGATTTGTTTATTGTGCCAACGCCCAATATTGATACGGTTTGGAGGTGGTACGTAAAGACTTTAAAACCGGAGAAATACTTTGAACTTTCAGATCAAAGCAAGGACAAATTGTTGGAACTTTATAGGTAAAACGATTTTCCGGATTTCTGCTGAGAAAAAGCCTGCCTAAATTTACATAAAATGGGAAATAAGCCTGATTTGCCTTTCGCGGCTACAAAGGGCTGGTAAATAATTGATATGTACCCCCAATACTGGACACACAGTATTGGGGGTATTTTTATGAAGTACAGCGTGTTGATTTTCCTGACGGAAACTGAGGCCAGCAATTTGCTGGAATGGGTCCACGCCAGGCACAAGAGGGGCGCCATCATCTTCTGCTCTCAGTTTGAGCCCACGGGTTGGTATGGGAAATTCCCGGAAGCGGCCATCGCGGACGCCATACCGGATCGCATTGTCCACGGTTCCCATACCGAGACCAAATCAGCGGGTGAACGTTCGCTTGCCGGGAGAAATGCGCATCTCATCAGCCGTCATAGAGATTGTCCTCATGGATGTCATACTGCTCCATCTTCCGGTAAAGTGTGGTCAGGCTGATGCCGAGCGCCTGCGCGGCGATCTTTTTGGAGGATTTCGCCCCGGAAAAATCGTTGAGGGCCCGAATGATCATCGCCTTTTCTGCCGTACCGAGATTATACATCTGGCTCCCCATGCTGGAAAAGCGGTTGTTCTTGTATGCGGTCAGCAGCGGCGCATCCAGTTCGCCGTCCACGGCTCTGGAAGTTCGCACGGTTTCCATCATAAAGCTCTCCAGCTCGTAGAGATTGCCCGGCCATTCATAACGGCACATCTCTGTCCGCATCTCCCGGCCCAGCCGCAGCGCCCGCCCGGTCTGCCGGTTGATGCGATTCAGATAATACTGTGCAAACAGGGGAATGTCCTCCTTGCGCTGGCGCAGCGGCGGCACCTTAATTTCCAGCACGGTGAGCAGCTCATAGAGATTGTGGTGCCATTCTCCCCGCATCAGCAGCTTCTTGAGGTCGGCGCTGGTGGCGCAGATGGCCTTGAAGGCTCCGGCTTGACTGGCCCGCAGCAAAAAGAACAACCGATCCTGGTTATAGTGGTTCAGATTGGCCACCTCGTCGATATACAGGGTATGGTTCTGGAGCTGGCGGATCGCCTCTGAGACTTCGGCGGTCTGCAGCAGCGGCGAGGCCGTGAACTCGGCGTGGTTGTGAATGCAGATGAAGTTTTTTTCGGGATACGGGCCCTCCTGGTGCATCGCCCGCGCCAGCGCCTCTTTGCCGGTGCCCGATTCGCCGGACAGCAGCACGGGCAGATGGGCGGCCTCCGCCTGGCGGCAGGCCGTCACCGTATTCAGAAATGCGGCGGACTGGCCGATGAGCGCGGCAAAGGACGCGGCCGGGCTGGCCGGCGCGGACGCCTGAGGCGGCGCAATTTCCAGCAGCAGGCAGTCGCCGCCGGCGGGCCCCACTGCGGTCCCGAGGAAATGAAAGTCACTTTCCTGAATATACAGATGATAGCCGGACTGCGGCGACAGCGCGGAGCGGCGCAGGTAGAACCGCCCGAGCTTGTGCAGATAAGACAACTGCCGTCCGTTGAACCCGGTCAGAAGCTCGCATTTCCGATTCATCATCACCGGCAGCGCGCCGCCGACCAGCATCATGGGCTTGTCGACGCCATTCAGCAGCGCTGACAGCAACTGCGAATCAACCGGCAAGCGCTCTTGCCGTTCGGCGGGCTCCGTTTCATACTCATATGAATTCGGCATTTTCCACATCCCTTTTTGCACAAGCTGCGCAAATAGATTTCAAATTTGAAGATTAATTTTCATTTTGCAAAAATATCAGGGAAAAGTCAAGAGCAATTTGACGTTTTCCCCGAAAAAAAGTGGTTCAAATGCAGAAAATATGTTATATTCCACGAAGAAATCGATGCTGGCGACATGCAACAGCGAAAGGGGAGAACACATTTGGTCGATTACATCGTCAGACGGGTTTTTCAAGGCATACTGCTGGTGATTGCGGTATCGCTGATGGTGAGCCTGCTGCTGAACATGATGCCCGGCGATCCGATGGACAATCTGGTGTCGGAGCAGGTATCGGATGAAAAGAAAGCGGAGCTGCGCGTGGAATGGGGTCTGGACCGGCCCTGGTATGTGCAGTACATCAAATGGGCCGGACGGGTGCTGAAGGGCGACCTCGGCCAGTCCCTCAGCACCAATTTGAACATTCTGGATTCGCTCAAGACCCGCATGCCCATCAGCATCCGGCTCTGCGGCGTGGCGATGCTGTGCCAGCTGGTGCTCTCCGTGCCGCTGGGACTGATCGCGGCTTATCGGCAGGGCGGGTGGTTCGATCGGTTCATCATGGGCTATTCCATGGTGACGGCGGCGATTCCCACCTTCTGGATCGGCATGGTTTTGATTCTGATTTTCGGGATCGCGTTTTCCGTCCTGCCGGTTTCCGGATATGCCAGCTGGCAGAATTACGTTCTGCCGGTGACGGCCATGGTGCTGGGCGGGGTCTCCTCCAATATCCGGCTTACCCGCAGCGAAGTGCTGGGCGTGATCCGGGAAAAATATGTGGTCACCGCATACGCCAAGGGACTTTCCGAGCGCCGCGTGATGTACGGCCATGTGCTGCGCAACGCGCTGATTCTGGTGGTGGTCTCCACCTTCATGAGTCTTCCCTGGATCGTGGCCGGCGCAGTGGTCATGGAGAAGGTGTTCGCCATGCCGGGCATGGGCGCCTGGATGGTGGACGCCGTCATCGCCACCGATTTTCCGGTGGTGCAGGCCTGCCTGCTGGTGATTTCCATTCTGGTTGTGGTGTCCAATCTGCTGGGGGATATTTGCTCTGCCCTGCTTGATCCGCGCATCAGGGCGTCCATTTCCGGAGGTGCGGCATGAATAAGAACAGATTGTCCGAGAACTGGCGCAAATTCTGGCGGAACAGAAGCTGCGCAGCCGGCGCCGTCATGATCGTCCTGCTGGTCCTGGTGACGATCTTTGCCAACCAGATTGCGACTTCCGGCTTCAATGACGCGGACTTGGCGAACCGATACGCCAAGCCTTCCGTGGAGCACCTTTTCGGCACGGATGATTACGGCCGTGACGTGATGAGCCGGACGGTCTACGGCACCGGGCTGGCGCTGCGTTCCGCCCTGCTGGGCGCGGTGATTGAAATGGTCATCGGCGTCACGCTGGGCCTGATCGCAGGCTTCTTCGGCAAGTGGGTGGACACGGTGATCACCTTTGTGGCGGACATGATCTGGAGCCTGCCCACCGTGGTCATCGCCATGGCCATCGTGATGTTCCTGGGCAAGAGCCTGGACAATGTGATTATCGCCTGCGCGCTGGCGGGCTGGCCCCGCTACACCCGCATTGTCCGCGCCAAAACCATGGGCATCAAGGATCAGCCCTATGTGGAAACCGGCGTCGCCTTTGGCGAAAGCAAGCTGGCGCTGATGTTCCTCTACATCTTCCCCAACATTCTGCCCTCCATGCTGGTGATGGCGTCCATCTCCATGCCGGGCTTCATCGGCTCCACCACCACGCTTTCCTTCCTCGGCATGGGCGCGCAGCCGCCTTCTCCCGACTGGGGCCTGGCGATCTCCCGCGGCGCCAGCGTGATTTACCGCGCCCCCTGGGTGACCATCTTCCCCTGCCTGGCGCTGATGTATACCATCATCGCCTTCAGCCTGTTCGGCGAAGGCCTGCGGGATCTCATCGATCCCAGACTGCAGACGCTGTAAGGAGGCGACCGGCATGGAAGAATTACTGAGGCTGGAGCATCTCAATGTGGAGTATAAGGTCCGGGACGGCTACCTCTCGGCGGTGAACGACGTTTCGCTTTTTCTCAACCGCGGCGAGGTGCTGGCAATTGTGGGCGAGTCCGGGTGCGGAAAGTCCACCATCGCCCATGCCATCATGCGGCTTTTGCCCATGCACAACGAGCGCATCACCGGAAAGATTCTGTTTGAGGGCCAGGATCTGACCCAGTTCACCGATAAGCAGATGACGGCCGTCCGCGGCAAAGAGATCGGCATGATCTTCCAAAACCCGCTGGATTCCCTGAACCCGGTATATCGGGCCGGACGCCAGGTGGAGGAGGGAATCATGCTGGACGACAAGAGCTTCCAGCAGGCCAGAACCGAAACCCGGGACCTGTTTGCGGAGGTCAAAATGCCTGATCCGGAAAAGCAGATGCAGCGATTCCCGCATGAGCTTTCCGGCGGGATGCGGCAGCGGGTGATGATCGCCATGATGCTGGCGCGCTACCCCAAGCTGCTCATTGCCGATGAACCCACCACCGCGCTCGATGTAACCATCGAGGCGCAGATTATGGACATTCTGCTGCGGCTGAAAGCGGAGCGGAACACCTCGATTCTGCTCATCACGCACAATTTCGGCATTGTGGCGGAGACGGCCGACCGCATCGCGGTGATGTATGCCGGACAGATGGTGGAGCAGGGCACGGTTTTTGAGATCTTTGACCATCCTCTGCATCCGTATACCCGCCTGCTGATGCGGGCGCTGCCCAGTCAGCCGAAGTCTGCGGGGCGTCTGCAGACCATCGACGGCTCGGTGCCCCGGCTGACGGAGATCCACGGCGGGTGCCGGTTTGCCAACAGATGTCCGCTGGCAAAGGAGAAGTGCACCCAGGAGATGCCGCCCGTCCGCACGGCAGATGGCACGCACACTTACAGCTGTTTCTGCGGGGAGGAGGAGAGCGCATGGCAGAACCTGTGATCGAGATTCATCACATCAAAAAGTACTTTGCCGGCAATCACAGCCTGCTCAGGAGCAAAGCCCAGTATGTCCATGCGGTGGACGATGTGGACCTGGTGGTCAATCAGGGCGAGATTGTGGGCCTGGTGGGCGAATCCGGCTCCGGAAAGACCACGCTGGCCCGCCTGATCCTCAACCTGACCAAACCCACGGAGAGCACCGTATGCATCAACGGCGTGGACATCCACCGCGCCTCCGCCGCGCAGGTGAAGAGGATGCGGCAGGATGTGGCGGTGGTGTTCCAGGACCCCGGCGGCAATCTCAACCCCCGGCAGACGGTCGGCGGAAGCATCATGCGCCCGCTGATTATTCACGGCGTATCCCGGAAGGCGGCCTATGAGAAGGCACTGCAGGCCCTGAAGATGGTGAAGATCGACCCGATGTATATGGACACCTACCCGGCGCAGCTCTCCGGCGGACAGCAGCAGCGCATCGCCATCGCCCGGGCCCTGGTGCTGAACCCCAAGGTGATGATTCTGGATGAGCCCACCAGCGCGCTGGACATCTCCGTGCAGGCCCAGGTGCTCAATCTGCTGCTCGACCTGCAGGAGCAGATGAACCTCACCTATCTGATGATTACGCATGATCTCAACGTCATCAATTATGTCTGCGATCGGGTGTTCGTCATGTACCTGGGCAAGATCGTGGAATACGGCACCACGGAAGAAGTGCTGCGCGCGCCCCTGCACCCCTATACCAAAGGACTGATGGCCGCCTCGCCGGTGATGGATCCGCACCACCGGGAGAAAAACGCCGAACGGCTGGCCGGCGATCCCGGCAGCCTGATTCACCTGGCGCCCGGCTGCCGGTTCGCGCCCCGCTGCCGGCTGGCCACCGACCGATGCCGCACGGAACAGCCGGAAATGCGGGAGCTTACGCCCGGTCATTGTGCCGCCTGCCACCTGCTGGACGGCGGCGTGACAAAGTAGATTTTTCCAAAACAGAAAGGAGTCATATCATGAAACGCGCAAAACGTTTGGCAGCGATTCTTCTGGCGGCCAGCATGCTGCTGGTCATGGCCGCGGGCTGCGGCAAAAAGACCACTGCCGCCCAAAGCACGGAGACGGTCAAGCACGATGTGCTGAACATCGGCGAATATGACGAGGAATGGGTCGCCGCCGACCTGATCCAGGGCGACACGTTCTATGATCTGCAAATGATGATGGCCGAGCCGCTGTTCCTCTATAACCACGAGACCGGCGAGCTGGAGCCCTGCCTGGCGGAGGCCCCCACCTTCAGCGCGGACGGCACCACGATGACCTTTGTCGTCCCCGAGGGCCGCACCTTCCCGAACGGCGCCGCGCTGGGCGCGGATGACGTCTGCGCCTCCCTGCAGCATGGCATTGACGACGGCGCCATGAGCGACACCTTCTCCATCATCACCAACATTGCCTATGACGGCAACACCGTCACCCTGACGCTTTCCAATTACAGCACCGCCCTGATGATCCTTCTGGTCAGCCCGTTCTTCTGCGTCATCGACACGGAGCAGCTGAACACCATGTCGAATGAGGAGCTGCTGTGGGGCGCAGTCCCCTATGGCGCATATTATATCACCGAATATACCGAGGGCTCCGGCGTCACCCTGTCCCGCAACGAGGGCTTCAAGACGCTGAACAACACCGTGGAAAACAAAGAGGCGGCGTATATTCCCACGCTCAAGGTCACCTGGTATTCCGATGAATTCGCCATGATCGCAGCCTATCAGGCCAAGCAGCTCGATCTGCTGATCGGCGTTACCGAGGATTCGGTCACCGCGCTGCAGAACGCCGAGGGGACCGTCGTTCAGTCCTCGCTGCCGCCCATGGTGCGCAATGTGCAGCTCAATGCCAACAGCGAGTTTCTCAGCGACAAGAACGTCCGCACCGCGATCTCCTACCTCATCGACCGCAGCCTGATCGTGGACGCCTTCGGCGGGGACCTGATGTGCACAGCCCAGTATGAATACATCACCGACAACGTGATGTATCATACCCAGGCAGTCGAGGACTGGTACAAGGCCACTTACTCCGACAACGCGGAAAAGGCGGCCGCGCTGCTGAAGGAATCCGGCTGGGCGGATACCGACGGCGACGGCATCCTGGACAAGAACGGCGCGAAGATGCCCACGCTGACCTTCAACACCGCCTCCGGAAAGAACGAGACCGCCGCCCTTACCATCCAGATCATGCTGCAGCAGGCCGGCTTCGACGTCAGTGTGGTCACGACCAGCGAGACCACCTCGCTGGCGCAGAGCGGCGCCTATGACCTGACCATGTGCAATTACTGGTGGAGCGAGCCGGGCCGTTTCCTGGTGAATATGTTCAAGGATCACAACTGCTTTGACGAGACCGAATACCGGGAGATCGTGAAACAGGTGGAGACCACCACGGACAACGAGCAGCGCTTCCAGCTGGTGGAGCAGGCGCAGAAATATCTGATGGAGGAAATGGTGGTCATCCCGCTCTACACGACTTCCTATGTGAAGATCTACGATCAGAGCCTCAGCAACATCCACTTTATCGTTGACGGCATGTTCCTCAACGACATTCATTGAACCGCGAAGGAGAAATGATGAGAGTATTTATCAGCGCTGACATTGAAGGCATCGCCACCACAGCGCTTTGGGACCAGGCCTCCAAGACGGGCTGGGGCTATGATGCCGCCTGCCGTCAGATGACGGCGGAGGTGACCGCCGCCTGTGAGGGCGCCCGTGCCGCCGGCGCGGACCGCATCCGCGTCAAGGACGCGCACGGTTCCGGCACAAACCTGATCCCGGAGCTTTTGCCGCGCTATGTGGAGCTCACCCGCGCCAGCTGCGGCTCTCCCTGGAGCATGGTGTACGGCATTGACGAGGGCTTTGACGCGGCGATGTTCGTCGGCTATCACTGCGCGGCCGGCAGGAACGGCAATCCTCTGTCGCATACGGAGACAAAGGCCACCACCGCCGTGCGGATCAACGGGAAAAAGTGCTCGGAATTTCAGCTGTATTCCTGGGCGGCGGCGACTGCGGGCGTGCCCTCGGTCCTTTTGGCCGGGGACCAGATGCTGTGCGACGACAGCGCCTCTCTCCATCCCAGTCTGATCACGGTGCCGGTCAAACGCGGCTTTGGCGGGCTGACGACCTGCCTCCATCCCGAAGAGGCCTGCTGCCGCATCCGCGCCGGGGCGGAGAAGGCCCTGCGCCAGGACTTCCGCGGCAAACTGCCGCGGCTGCCGGATCATTTCGTGTTCGAGGTCAGCTATAAGGAACAGACTGCCGCGGTGCGGGCCTCCTCGTTCCCCGGCTTTGTGCTGACCGACGACAATACCGTGCGAATGGAGACCGATCGCTACTGGGATGTCCTGACGGCGGTTGTCTGGGTTCTGTAATTCCCGGAGGCCGCAGCGGAGGGACGGCCCTCTTCCCTTTACACAGCAGTGCACCGCGCCGATCGGGATGTTCGGCGCGGTGCACTGTGCTATATCGTCCTCCCGGTCACACGTTGCCGGGGAAGACGTTTTTGAGTTGCCGGCGGGCGACGGCGGCCAGATGCAGGACGCGCGCGACGGGGGTCGGCGGGCGGTCCTGCATGCGGTGGCGCGGGAAAAAGCGGGTGACATGCAGCGGCATCGCCGGATCGACCGACGCCACCCAGGCGGACAGGGCCTGCATCTCGTCGTCGCCGTCGTTCTCGCCGGGGACGATCAGGGTCGTCAGCTCGACATGGGCCGCGCCGGCGGCGGCGCGGATGAAATCGCGCACGCTGCCGAGGTCGCCGCCGAGCCTGCGGTACCAGTCCTCCGTGAAGCCCTTGAGATCGATGTTGAAGGCGTCGATGAACGGCAGCACCGCGGCAAGCGCCTCCGGCGAGGAGGTGCCGTTGGTGACGACGACGGTCCTGAGGCCGCGCGCGTGCGCCGCCCGGGCGGCGTCGCGCACAAACTCCCAGCCGATCATCGGCTCGTTGTAGGTGAAGGCCAGGCCGATGTTGCCGCGCGGGCGCAGCTGCGCCGCGAGGTCCGCCAGCCGCTCCGGCGTCGTCTGCTCCCAGGCGGCGTCGTCCGCGCCCGCCCCCGAGATCGCGGCGTTCTGGCAGAAGGGGCAGCGCAGATTGCAGCCGAAGCTGCCGGCGGAGAGGATCTGCGTGCCGGGGTAAAACAGGGCGAGCGGCTTTTTTTCGATGGGATCGAGGGCGAGGGCGGTCAGCCGGCCGTAGCTGAGGCTGACGATCCGCCCGCCCTCGCAGCGGCGGGCGCGGCACAGCCCGGTCTGTCCCTCGGCGAGGACGCAGCGATGAAAACAGCCGCCGCAGACGGGGTCAGACATGGCGCACGACCTCAAAGCGCTGCAGATGCACGGGCTCGTCGGGGCCGATCCCGGCCTTGCGCCGGGCAATGGCGATCTGGCTGGCGACGGTGTCGACGCCCTCCAGATCGGGCAGCAGCAGGCCGTGCCGCTCGCCGCGGGAGACGATGACGCCGTAGCGGCGCGGGTCGAGGGCGTCCGGCGTGTCGATGTCCTCCGCCGGGGAGAGCACGTCGACGCTGTATTCGAGCAGCGGCAGCTCCTCCGGGGCGACGGGCGGGAAGCGCGGGTCGCGCGCGCAGGCGCTGACGGCGTTGCGGAGAATCTCCAGCCCCAGGCAGGGCGCGGTCGGGCCGGTGGTGCCGATGCAGCCGCGCAGCTCGCCGTGCAGGTGGAGCGAGACAAAGGCGCCGGCGCAGGTGTCGCGCAGCGCCGGCGGCAGGTCGTCCGGCAGGGCGGGCGCGCCGCCGCGCACATAGGTCTCCACGGCCAGCCGGGCGAGGCGGACATAGGCGTCCTCCCCGGCGCGGCGGCGCCGGCGCGCCTCCTCCTCGCGGCGCAGCTCCGCGTCCAGAAACCGGCGTGCGGGGTCCGGGGCGACGGGCGAAAACAGGCAGACGCCGTAGCCGACGCCGAACGGCCCTTCATAGGAGAGCCGCTGCGCCTGCACCGAGAGGCCGTCAAAGCAGCCGGCCATGATGGTGAAGGAGCGGTGGCCGCACTCGCCCGCCGCCTCGCAGAAGCCGCTGCTGAAGGAGAACAGGCTGCCGAAATCGGCGCTGCCCATCGCCGCCATGATGCGGCGGTCGTATTCCGGACCCTCGGGCCGCAGGCCGTAGGGGCCGTCCTTCCGGAGGCGGTGCGACAGGTCGCCGCTGGCGATGACGGCGATGCGCCGCCCGAGCGCCTCCGCCGTCTCGCGGAGCAGGATGCCGAGGCGGTAATGGTCGGTCAGCGGCCGGCCGGACAGGCCGACCCGCACGACGGGCGGCAGCTCGCCGTCCGCCATGGCGCGCTGCAGGAACAGCAGCGGGATCATCGTGGCGTGGTCGAGGGCGGGCTCGCGCTCGCCCCGGGTGCCGGCCGGGAAGCCGGCGCGGGCCGCCGCGGCCGAGAGCTGGCGGGTGAAGGCCTGGTCATAGCGCACCGTGAGGCGCGTCTCCGGCGCGCCGAAATCGGCGAAGCTGCCGGAGGCGGAGGCGCCCGGAGAAATGTGGAACCAATCGTAATAAAGCGTCGCGTGCGGCGAAAGCACGACGACGGTGTCCGGCTTGGCCCGCGCGACAAACTCCGCCGCCGCCGCGCAGGCGCGGACGGTGGCGTCGATCTTCCGCTCCTCGCCGTGCCCGATCTCGGGGAGGATGAGCGGCGGATGCGGCATCATCACGGCATTGCAGAGAATCATGTGATCGCCTGTCCTTTCTGTTGCGGGCAAAGGCTTTGCCCGGCCCCATTATAGCGCGCTCGGCGCCGTTTTTCCACCGCGGCGCGCAAAAATGCGGTTGACTTTCCCCTGCCGCCCGCCTAAGATGAAAGCGACAATGCGCGGCGCGCCGCGCGGAAAAACGGGGGGAACGTCAAATGAAATACACCATCGAGGGCTCGCCGATGCCGGTGGCGATCTGCGAGCTGGAAGAAAACGAGCAGATGATGACCGAGCACGGCGGCATGAGCTGGATGAGCCCGAACATGCGCATGGAGACCACGACCGGCGGCGGTCTGGGCAAGGCGCTGGGGCGGATGTTCGCCGGCGAGAACATGTTCCAGAACCGCTACACCGCCGAGGGCGGGCCGGGGATGATCGCCTTCGCCTCCAGCCTGCCCGGCGACATCCGCGCCTTCGAGATCGGGCCGGGGCGCGAGCTGGTCGTGCAGAAGCGCGGCTTTCTGGCCAGCGAGACCGGCGTCGTCCTGTCGGTCTTTTTCCAGAAGAAGCTCGGCGCCGGGCTGTTCGGCGGCGAGGGCTTCGTTCTGCAGAAGCTCTCCGGCAGCGGCGTCGCCTTCTGCGAGTTCGACGGCCACGTCCGCGCCTACGATCTGGCCGCCGGCGAGGCGCTGCTGGCCGACACCGGCTGCCTGGCGGCGATGGACGCCACCTGCACCCTCGAGATCGAGGCCGTCAAGGGCGCCAAGAACGTGCTGTTCGGCGGCGAGGGGCTGTTCAACACCCGCGTCACCGGCCCGGGCCGGGTCTGGCTCCAGACCATGCCGCTGAGCGGCCTGGCCGCGGCGCTGATCCCCTACCTGCCGACGCAGAAAAACTGAAGAAACAAAGCGCCGGGAGACAGTCTTTGTCTCCCGGCGCGCAGTCTGTCGAAAAAGCCGGCTCCGGCAGGCTTTTTGACGTTTCGATTTGCTTTTTGCTTTTTCCCGGACCTGCGCCGGGAAAAATCACCGGATTCCGCCGATTTTCCGCAGAAAAGCGGCGAAACCGCGCCGACCGCGCGGCGCCCTCCCCATGTCGGAAAACCCGCAGGTTTTCGGCAAGTTCGGCGCCGGGAGACGGTCTTTGTCTCCCGGCGCTGCTTTACGGCTGCGGCGCGGGGTCGGCGCACGGCTCGAGCCGGGTGCGGAAGGAGAGGGCGCGCGGGGTCGGCACGCTGTCGAAGCGGATCAGGTAGGCGCCCTGCTCCGTGTCGGTGCCGATGACCGTGCCCGGGCCGAAGACCGGGTGGCGCACCCGCGCCCCCGGCTCCAGCAGGCGCGGCGCCTCGCCGGGGTCCAGCAGGCGCTCGCCGGCGCGCACATAGTCGCGCGCCGCGGCGATCAGCCCCTCGCGCGGCGGGGCCGTGAACGTGAGCAGCGCGGGGTCGATGTCGAGCACGAAGCGGGAGGGGTAGCGCGGCGTGCCGTCGAAGGCGCGGCCCTCGGCCTCGGTGAGAAAGAGGGCCTTCTGCGCGCGCGTCATGGCGACGAAGGCCAGCCGCCGCTCCTCCTCCATGGCGGGCAGGGTCCGCGTCCGCCGCGAGGGGAAGATGCCCTCGTTCATCCCGCAGAGGATGACGTAGGGGAACTCGAGGCCCTTGGCGCTGTGGACGGTCATCAGCCGCACCTTGTCCCCCGCCTCGCCGGCGTCGCTGTTGGTGAACAGGGCGACATGGGAGAGATAGTGCTCAAGGGTGCTCTCCTCGCCGCAGGAGGTCTCGTATTCATAGACCGACTGCTTGAGTTCCGCGAGGTTGTCGAGCCGCTCCTGCGCTCCCTCGGTGCGCAGCATGCGCTCATAGCCGCTGGCGTTGAGCACGGCGGCCAGCAGCTCGGAGACCGGCTGGGCGGCGGCGCTCTGCGAGAAGGTCTCAACCAGCGAGACAAAGGCGGCGGCCCGGGTGCCCCTGAAGATCTCCTGCTCCAGGGTGCGGGTCAGGGCCTGATAGAGCGTGCAGCCGTTCTGCTCCGCGTATTCCCGCAGAAAGGCCATGCGCCGCTCGCCGAGGTTGCGCTTGGGGACGTTGGCGATGCGGGCGAAGGAGAGGTCGTCGCGGTAGGCGACCATGCGCAGGTAGGAGAGGGCGTCCTTGATCTCGGCGCGGCCGAAAAACTGCACGCCGCTGTAAATCACATAGGGGATCTTGGCGCGCAGCAGCCCCTCCTCGACGGCGCGGGTGACATAGTGGGCGCGGTAGAGCACGGCGATGTCGCGGCAGGCGGCCCCGCCGTCGCGCAGGGCGGCGATCTTCTCCGCGATCCACTGCGCCTCGCGCCCGGCGTCCGCGGCGTGGTGGCAGACGACCGGCGCCCCGTCCGGCAGGACGGGGATCAGGTCCTTTTTGATCCGGTGGCGGTTTTTGGCGATCAGGGAGTTGACGGCGGCGAGGATCTGCGGGGTCGAGCGGTAGTTCTGCATCATCAGGATGGTCCGCGCGCCCGGGAAGGCGCGGTCGAAGTCGAGCAGGAAGCGCACGTCGGCGCCGCGCCAGGTGTAGATCGTCTGGTCGGGGTCGCCGACGATGAAGAGGTTCTTGTGGTAGCCGCACAGCACGGTCATCAGCCGGTACTGGAGGGCGTCGATGTCCTGGAACTCGTCGATCATGATGTACTCGAGCCGCTGCTGCCATTTGAGGCGCAGGGCGGGTTCGCGCTCGAAAAGATAGAGCGTGAACTTGATGAGGTCGTTGTAGTCGAGGCCGAAGCACTTCTTCTGCTGCCAGAGATAGCCGTAGAAGATGATGTCCGCGGCCTCCGCGGCGGCGAGGTACTTCTGCCGCAGCTCGTCGAGCGAGAGATTGACGAGGTCGAGGTAATATTCCGGGTCCTTTTGGGTCTTGCGAATCTCGATCATGTCGCGGGCGCTGCTGAAGGTCATGCTGCGCAGCGTCAGGCCGCGCTCCTCGTAGATGATGCGCAGCATGGCGTCGATGTCGCTGTTGTCGAGCACCAGAAAGCTCTTGGGGTACTGGACGGCGTTGCTGTCCTCCTGCAGCACCGAGACGCAGAAGCCGTGGAAGGTGTTGATATAGCCGGTGTCGTTGTCGCCGGTCAGGTTGTGGATGCGCTGGCGCATCTCGTTGGCCGACTTGTTGGTGAAGGTGACGCAGAGGATGTGGCCCGGCAGGATGCCGAGCGTGTTGATGAGGTAGGCGAAGCGGCGCGTCAGCGCGCGCGTCTTGCCGGAACCGGCGCCGGCGATGACGCGCACAAAGCCCTCGGTCGTTGTGACCGCGGCGCGCTGCGCTTCGTTGAGGCCCTCCAGCAGATCGTCCATGACCGGTCGCTCCCTTCGGAAAGATTCAGAAATTGAAGCGCCGCCGCACCTCGGCGCGCAGGGCGGGCACCCGCCGGATGACGCGCAGCGGGATGATGAGGGCGACGCAGACGGCCGAGGTGACGAGCGACCACCCCGGCGCCCAGACGCCGTGCGCATAGCGGTTGACGAAGTATTCGACGCCGAGCAGCAGCAGCCCGGCCGCGCCGATCGAAAGCGAGAGCACCGTCAGGCGCGAATGGCGCCCGCCGCGCAGCAGCAGGCTCAGCAGGAACACCAGCACGCAGATCAGCCCGAGGATCGGCATTGCCAGGCCGCGGAACCACACCCCGCCGCCGACGCTCAGCGAGATCAGCCAGACATAGATGCCGACGGCGATCACGTCGAGCGAGAGGCGCAGCGGCAGCGGCAGGCGCAGGCAGAGCGGCAGCACGAACCAGATGAACAGCATCACGGCGGCGCCGATGATGTAGAGCGACCACGGCTTGTCCGGGATAAAGACCAGGTTGAGCAGGCCGCAGCAGACCACCACCGAGGCCAGCATCGAGGAGAGGATGAGCGCCGCCGTCCGCCGCGGGGCGGGGTCGATGACGGCGGGCCGGGTCGGGAAATAGGGCGCGGCGTCCTTTTTGGGCTTCCAGGCCGGCGTGCCGCAGAGCGGGCAGCGCGCGGCGCCGGGATTGAGCTCCACGCCGCAGTTGACGCAGTAGGACATGCGAAGATCCCCCTTTCAGCGGTTGCTCTCGATCCGCACGGGCAGGCCCTGGCGGACGAGATAGCGGAAGAAGGCGCGCTCGGTGTCGGTCTCGGCCAGCGCGCCGGCGAAGGTGATCCCGGTGGTGTCGCCGTAGGTGATGGCGGCGCAGTGGCAGCGCGGCACGGTGGCCTGGCCGAGCACGACCTCCATGCGGGCGATGTGGGGGCGCATCTCGTCGGGGACCGTGAACACGCCGGGGTTGGTCAGCGTGCAGGAATAGGGGCGCACGGCCCGCAGCCGGTAGCTCAGGGCCATGATCGGCGTCTTGAACGCCAGCGGGATGACGCGCAGGATCGGGTTGCGCGTCAGGCGGACGTTGCCGGTGAAGGCAGCCCGCAGCTCCTGGCGGTTGACGTGCAGCTTCATATAGGCGCGCACCTGGGCGAGGATCTCGGCAAAGTCGTAGTCGCCCAGGCGCGGATCGACAAAGGGGGCGACGGTGGTGATGAAGTTGCCCAGCGTCTCGGTCGGGAAAAAGGCGCGCAGGTTGACGGGGACGGCCAGCGTCACCGGCCGCAGCCGGGCGGGGTGCAGCCGCTCCTGGCGCTCGAGGATCACCTGGATCAGCACGGCGGCCAGGTATTCGGTGACGCTGGCGCCGTTTTTGCGCGCCAGGGTGCGCAGCTGCCCGGCGGGGACGAAGCCCATCGTCACGTGGAAGGTGTAGAACGGCTCCGGCGTGCCGGTGTTGGGAAAGGCGCGCGGCTTCTTCGGCTCGTGCAGGGTGCGCGCGCCCGCATAGCGGGAGTAGGCGTCCTCGCGCTCCCGCGGCGGCGGCGGCGCGGCGAGGTCGGGCAGGTCCCCGCCGGCGGGGATGTCGCAGCCGCGCTCGCGCAGATAGGCGGCCAGCAGGGCGCGGAAAAAGACCAGCGCGCCCGCGCCGTCCGACAGGGCGTGGAACAGCTCGATGGAGATGCGCCGGTCGAAATAGTAAAAGCGGATCAGCCAGTGGTTGTCCCCCTGGAAGCGGAAGGGCTGGCAGGGATCGGAGACGTCCTCGCGCAGAAAGGGGCCGGGGGCCTGGTTCGGCTCGAGGTAGTGCCAGAAGAAGCCGCGCCGGATGCGCATGGCGAAGCCCGGAAAGCGCGGCATGACCAGGTCGATGGCGCGCTGCAGGGCCTCGGGATCGACCCGCTCGGTCATCTGCGCCGAGAAGCGGTAGGTGGAGGAATAGCGCTCGCTCTGCAGCGAGGAATAGAGGATGGCCGCGCTGTCCATCCGATACCAGCGCGGCAAGGGCTTTTTCACGGCGGTTCGCCTCCTCGGGAAGCCCGTGCGCCCGCACGGAAAGTTTGCAAGAACAGTATAGCAGATTTTGCGCGCTCCGTGGTATAATTAATCGACAGGTTTGGAGATTTTGCGGCCCGCCCCGCGGGAGAAACGGAGCACAGCGATGAGCACAGAGAAAAACGGACCCGCCGCGCGCCTTTCCGGCCGCGCGGCCGAGGAGCGGCGCCTGGCGCCGCTGATGTACGCGCTGCGGGCGCTGCACGGCATGACCACGCCGGAGGAGCTCACCCCGGAGGAGCTGGAAAAGCAGCGCCGCAAGCAGGACGTCCTCGGGCGGCTGTCCGCCCCGGGGGCCGGGCTGACCTGGCGCGAGTTCCGGCTGAAGGACATGGCCTGCGCCTGGACCGCCCTCAGCGCCCCGCACGGCAAGAGCCACGCCGTGCTCTACTGCCACGGCGGCGGCTACACCAGCGGCAACCTCGGCTATGCCCGCGTGCTGGCCGCGAAGCTGACGCGCGTCACCGGCTACGACACCCTGAGCTTCGAATACCGGCTGGCGCCGGAGCACCCCTACCCCGCCGCCGTCGGGGACGCGCTCGCCGCCTGGGACGCGCTCATGCTCGAGGGCTACGGCGCGCGCGACGTCGTGCTGGCGGGCGATTCGGCGGGCGGCAACCTCGCCCTGGTGCTCTGCCACCGGCTGCGCGCCGCCGGGCGGCGCCTGCCCGGCGCCCTGGTGCTGATGTCGCCGTGGACCGACATGACGATGAGCGGCCCCTCCTATGCGGAGCGCGCCGCCGTCGACCCGATGCTGACGCCGGCCTACATCCGCGCCGTGCGCGACGCCTACGCCCCCGGCGGCGACTACCGGGACCCCTGCCTCTCGCCGCTGTTCGGCGATTTCGCGGGCTTCCCGCCGACGCTGATCCAGGTCGGCAGCCACGAGATCCTCTATTCCGACGCCGAGCTGCTGGCGGCGCGCCTGCGGGCGGCCGGGGCGCCCTGCGCCCTCGAGGTCAGCGACGAGATGTGGCACGTCTTTCAGATGTTCCCGATCAAGAAGGCGGCGGAGGCGATGGAGAGCGTCGGCCGCTTCCTGCTCGACCCCTGCGGGCGGTGAGCGCGCGGCCCCGGGAGCGGGAAAAATGAGTAAAGATCTGTTGTTTTTTCCGCAATCGTGCTATGATGAAAAAAGAGATTTGGACGCTGCTGCACGGCGGATCTGAGGCGGGGGTGGATTCATGGACGAGGAAAACGCAAAGCCGATTGGATCGGAGGAGCTGCTCCGGCTGATCCCCTCCGGCGTCGGCATCTACGACGTCACCGGCGCGCAGGTGCGCATGGTCTATCTGAACGACGGCTATTACCAGATGATCGGCATTCCGCGCGCCGCGCGGCGGCAGTATGAGGGCGCCAACACCCTGGGGGCCTTCCATCCGGACGATCTGCCCGGCCTGCTGGCGGAGGCGGCGGCCTCCATCAGCGAGAAGCGCATGTTCCAGTACAAGTACCGCGTGCTCGTCGGCGAGGGGGTGTACCGCTGGCTCTATATCCGCGCCAACCATGTCGCCCTCGACGCGCGCACCGAGCGCTTTTTCGCCTCCTACTACGACATCGACGAGATGGCGCGCGCCCAGCAGGCGCTGCGCGAGAAGGAGATCCTGTTCGGCGAGATGCTGAAATACTCCGGCACGACTCATTTCATCTATTATCCGGCCCGGCACCGCTATGAGGCGATCGCCCTGCCGGAGCAGTACCGCAGGCTGCCCACGGCGATGGACGATTTCCCGGAATCCTTCATCCGCTATGTGGAGATGCAGGACGAGGACGCGGCGCGCTACCGCGCCATGATCCGCGCCATCGACGGCGGCGCGGCCGAGGCGGAGTGCACCGTGCGGGTGAAGTTCCTGGGCCAGTACTCCTGGCTCCGCGTCCGCTGCCAGAGCATCTTCGACGCCGACGGCAGCGTCGCGCGGGCGGTGGGCAGCTCCGTGCCGGCGGACAGCTTCAAGGCGGCCGAGCAGCGGCTGCGCGAGGAGCGGCAGCAGATGAAATCGCTGCAGAGCGGGCTGCTGTCGGTCGTCAGCGTCAACGTGACGCGCGACTGCCGCTTCGGGGCGGGGCGCGCGCCGGCGGCGCCCGACTGGCGCGCCGACCCGCTCTACGCGGAGCTGCTGCGGTGCGAGCCGGCGGCGGCGGAGCAGAACCCCGAGACGCTGGGCATCCTGCTGTCCGCGGCGAAGTCCATCCCCAATCCGGCGCAGCGGGAGCGGATGCTGCGCGCCTGCAGCCACGCGGGCCTGATGCGGCTCCACGCCTCCGGCCGGCGCGAGACGGTGCTGGAATACCGCCGCGAAACGCCGCAGGGCCTGCGCTGGGTCTCCACCCGCATCAGCCTGACCCAGGACCCGGACAGCGGCGACATCCTCGCCGCCTTCGTCACCTCCGACGTCAACGAGCGCGTCATCTACCGCACCATCTCCGAAAAGATCATCGGCCGCGATTTCGAGGCCGTCATGTACTGCGAGATCGGCACCGGGCGGCTCTCCGTCAAGAACGACGACGTCTCCGGGGGACAGTATTTCACCTCTCTCCCCTATGCGGACATGGTCGCCCGCCTGCTGAAGCGGGTCCGGCCCGAGGACGCGGCCCGGGTCGCCGAGGGGCTGCGGATCGAAAAGATCACCGCCGAGCTGGCCGTGAAGGACGTCTGCTCGCTCTATTTCACGGCGGCCGACCGCGACGAAACGCTGCCCGGCCGGCCCTGCAAGCGCATCAAGTGCGACCTGTTCTATCTCGACGAGCGCCGCGACCTGTTCGCGCTGCTGCTGTCGAACGTCACCGCGATCTATGAGCAGGAGCAGGCCCAGATGCAGAAGCTGCGCGAGGCGCTGCACGCCGCTGAGGCGGCCAGCGCCGCCAAAAGCGAGTTTCTCTCCCGCATGAGCCACGACATGCGCACGCCGCTCAACGGCATCATCGGCATGACCTATCTGACCCAGGAGATGGACCTGCCCGCCGCGGCGCGCGAGAACCTCGCCAAGATCGACACCTCCTCCAAGTTCCTGCTGGCCCTCATCAACGACGTGCTCGACATGGCCAAGGCCGAGAGCGGCAAGATCGAGCTGCACCCGGAGCCCTATCCCCCCGGCGAGTTCGCGGACTACATCCGCGCCGTGGTCGAGCCGCTGTGCCGCGAGAAGCATCAGACCTTCGTCTTTGAGCCGGTGGAGATGCGCGAGGGGCTGGTGCCGCTGCAGGACAAGCTGCGCATCAACCAGATCGTGTTCAACCTGCTCTCCAACGCCGTCAAATACACGCCCGAGGGCGGCACCATCCGCTATACGGCGCGCGAGCACCTGACCGGGCCGCGGCGCATGGTCTTCCATATCGAGGTGGCGGACAACGGCATCGGCATGAGCGAGGCGTTTCAGAAGGTGCTGTTCACCCCCTTCACCCAGGAGGGGCGCGACGACAATTCCGAGCAGCGCGGCTCGGGCCTCGGCCTCGCCATCACCAAGCGCCTGGTCGCCCTGATGAACGGGACCATCTCGGTCCAGAGCGCCCCGGGGCGCGGCACGACCTTCTTCCTCGAGCTGGAGGGCGACTGCGTGCCGGCGGACGGGGAAGCGCCGGACGCGCAGGCGGCGGCGCCGGCCCGCGGCGGGCTGGCGGGCCTGCGCGTGCTGCTGTGCGAGGACCATCCGCTCAATCAGGAGATCGCGGAGACGCTGCTGGCCGAGCGGGGCGTGCGGACCGCGATCGCCGAGGACGGGCAGAAGGGCGCGGCGATGTTCGCCGATTCCGCCGTCGGGTTTTACGACGCCGTGCTCATGGACATCCGCATGCCGGTGATGGACGGCTATCAGGCGACCGCGGCCATCCGCGCCCTCGACCGGCCGGACGCCGCGACCGTGCCCATCATCGCCATGACGGCGGACGCCTTTGAGGACGACGTGCGCCGCTGCCTGGCGGCCGGCATGAACGGCCATCTGGCCAAACCGATCGACCCGCAGCGGCTCTACGCGGTGCTGGCGGAGGCCTGCGGGACGGCCGCCCGCTGAGCGCCGCGCGGCGGCAGACGTGTTCAGACGCAGCGCGCCCGGAGAACGATGCTCCGGGCGCGCTGTTTCGGTCTGCGGCGCTATTTCCGCTCGTCCCCGTGTCCGCCGAAGAACTGCAGCACGGTCCGGACGATGTCGGCGCGGTCGCTCTTGCCGGCGAGGGCGGCGGCAACCTTGCGGACGGTCTCGACGAACTGCCCGGAGAAGCGGGACTCGATGACCTTTTTCACCCAGTCGATGTCGGCGACGGTCTTTTTGCCGAGATAGACCTGCTCGAAGATGTAAATGCTGCCCTCGCCCAGCGCGGCGATGAAGCAGCCGGCGACCACGGCGTTGAGGGCGGCCGCCGCGAGGCCGACGCCGGGGATGGCCTTGAGGGCGCCGAGCGCCGTCTTGGCCGCCGCGCCCACGGTGCCCGCCTCGATGAGCTGGGCGAAGAAGAGCTTGGAGTCCTCGTCCCGGCGGATGCCGTAGACGGCGGCGAGGGCGTTGAGCTCGGCGAGCTCGATCGGCGCCAGCAGCAGGGCGTCGGAGAACGGGATCGGCACCGCGCCGACGATGATGCCGGCCGCGGTCGAGGCGGCGACGACGCTGTGGGCGAGGGCGCGCCTGCGGGAGAGCCGGAAGGCGGCGAGGTCGGCCTCCGCGGCCCTGATGCCCTCGGGCATCAGGGCGTTGGTGAGGTCGATCAGCTCCGTGATCCCCTCGGGCGGCGCGAAGGCGGTGTCGTTGAGCTCATAGGTGGCGGCGACGACCGGACAGACGGCGCGCAGGTTTTGGCCGTGCTTCTGGCGCGCGAAGGCGGCCTGCACCATGGCGATGTTTTCGGCCCGCTCCTTGAGGGAATAGGACTTGGTGATGACGGCGACGACGGGCACGGAGGGCCACATCGCGGTCGCCGCGGCGAGGTCGGCGATGGCCTTCGGGAAGAGCTTGCGCGCCGTGCCGTCGACGCAGAACCAGATGACGTTGATCGCGCCGTTTCCGTCCGCCCTGGCGGCGGTGCGCGACCACTTCTTCACGGCGCCGATGGCCTGCCGCTCCTTGAGAAAGGAGGGCTCGAAGCCCACGGTGTCGATGACGCGGAAGGGCAGCCCCTCCGCCGCGTAGATGTGCAGCTCCCGGGTGGTGCCGACCGGGCCCCAGCCGACCTCCGCCCGCGCTTCGCCCAGGGCGGCGTTGATGAGGGTGGATTTGCCGACGCCGGAGTTGCCGATGACCAGTACGTTTCCTCTGTTCATGTCTTTGATCGCCTTTCTGTTTTTTGTGACGGGGGCGCGCCGCGCCCCTGTCCGCGACAGAGGCTGTTTTTTTCGCGGATTCGAAACGGGTCGGAATACTTTTCAAACGGCCGTTTTTATGGTATCATATCAGCAAAGAAAAGAACAGCCGGAAAAACGCACAGAGATTGGCGGCCGCCTTGGCGGCGGCGCCGGAAGGGGGCGCAGACGCATGACCGGTCTGCCGGAGGGGCTCCAGAACATCGTGATTCCGCTGCTGGGGATCTGCATTCTGCTCCCGCTCGCCGTGGCGGCGTATCTGGAGCCGAAGAAGGATTTCAGCCGCCGGGTCTTTCTGACCATGCTCTATGTCTGTGCCCTCGTGCTGGCGGCGGAGGCGCTGCAATGGCTGCTGGCGGGGCGCGCCGGCGCCGGCAGCGTGCTGGCGCTGCGGCTGACCCTGCTGTTTTTCTATCTGCTGCTGGCGGGGCTCTGCTTCTGCTGGACGATCTACTCCTTCTACTGGTTCAACGGCCGCCGCCCCGGGCGGAAGGCTGTCGCCGGGTTTGCCGCCGGGCCCTGCTGCGCCGCGGCGATGCTGCTGGTCAACCTCGTCACCGGCAGCGTCTACCGCGTTGGCGCGGACGGGCAATACGCCCGCGGCGGCGCCTTCGGGCTGTTCATCGCCTTCTGCTACGTCTACCTGATGCTGTCAATCCTGGTCACGGCCCTGCTGGCGCTGCGCCGCCAGAGGTTGCAGCGGCGGAGCGTGCGCATGTTCCTGTTCTTTTTCCTTTTTCCGGCCGCCGGTCCGGTCGCCCAGTATGTCCTGCCGAGGCTCGCCCTCATGGGGGCGTCGGAGGCGGTCGCGCTGCTGGCGGTCTATGTCGCTTTTCAGCAGCGCACCACGGCGGAATACGCCGCGGAGCGGGCCCATTTTCAGGACGAGATGCGCGGGTATGAGCGCACGCTGGAGCAGCTCCTGGCCGCCAGCGCCGACGCGCTGTGCGTGTTCCGCCTCAACCTGACGCGCAACACCTACGGCGGCGAGCGCGGCATCCCGGCGGAGATCGCCGCCCGCTGCCGCGGCGGCACGCTGGACGCGCTGCTGGCCGCCTTTGCGGACGCGGCCGCCGACGCGGAGAGCGGCGCCCGCTTCCGGGCCCTCTTTGACCGCGCCGCGCTGCTGCGGCGCTTCGCGGCCGGCGAGACGCGCGGCACGGTCGAATACCGCCGCCTGGTCGACGGCGAAAACCACCTGATCCGCGCCAGCCTGAGCATGCTCAGGAACCCGGCCGGCGGCGACGTCGAGGCGATCGCCTGCTCCGCCGACATCGACCGGCAGGACAAGGAAAAGAAGGTCATCATGGCGATCGCGGACCGCGAGTATGACTACATCGCCCTGGTCGACACGACGACCGGCAGGCTCCACTATCAGTATTCCCCGCCCAGGCAGCCCGCGCCAGTCCGCCTGCGCTACGGGGACTATGACGAGGTGATGTGCGAGGCCTGCACCGGCATGTACGCCCCCAGCGAGGCGGACTTCGCGCACATCCGCCTGGCGGCCGTGACGGAGGCGCTCGGGCGGCAGGAGGAATACAGCTGGACGTTCACCTGCGCCGCGCCGGACGGCGCGCAGCTCTGCAAGAAGATCAGCTATCGCTGGCTGGACGAGACCCGGTGCGAGATCCTCTTTTTCCGCAGCGACCTCACCGCGGCGACGCAGCAGGAGCGCGCCCGCGCCGCCGAGCTGCAGACGGCGCTGCGGGAAGCGCGCCGCGCCGACGCCATGAAGACCGAGTTCCTCTCCAACGTCAGCCACGACATGCGCACGCCGCTCAACGCCGTGCTCGGCTACACGGACCTGGCCCGCGCCGCGGACGACCCCGCCCGGGTGCGGGAATATCTCGACAAGATCGGCCGGGCGGGCAACATCCTGCTCGCCCTGGTCAACGACACGCTCGACCTCTCCAAGATCGGCACGGGGGCCGTCACCCTGCATCCCGCGCCCGTCCGCTACGGCGAGGTCATGGAAAAGGTGGCCGCCGTCATCGCCCCGGCGGCGGCGGAGAAGGGCGTCCGCTTTGCGGTGGACGACAGCCGCGCGGCGCGGGTGCCGGTCTGCCTCGACGCCCTGCGCCTGCAGGAGGTGCTGATGAACCTGCTGGCCAACGCCGTCCGCTTCACGCCCGAAAACGGCCAGGTCACCCTGGCGGTCGAATGCGTGGAGCTCACCGACGCGCTGGTCCGCGACAAGGTCACGGTGCGCGACACCGGCCGCGGCATGCAGCCGGAGTTCGTGCCGCGGATGTTCGAGCCCTTCGCCCAGGAGCAGCAGGCCGCGGACGGCAGCTCCGGGCTGGGACTGGCGATCGTCCGCCGGCTTGTCGAGCTGATGAAGGGCCGGATCGAGGTGCACAGCGAGCCGGGCCGGGGCACGGAGATCGTCCTCTGGCTCGATTTCGCCCGCCCGGCCGCGGCGCCGGAGCCGGAGACGGCCGCGCCGCGCGACTGGCCGGAGCTGGCAGGGCGGCACATCCTGCTCTGCGAGGACAACGCCATGAACACCGAGATCGCCCGGACGATCCTCGAGCAGAAGGGCATGACGGTCACCGCCGCCGCGAACGGCCAGGCGGCCTGCCGCGCCTTTGCCGAATCGCCGCCCCGCGCCTTTGACGCGGTGCTCATGGACATCCGCATGCCGGTGATGGACGGCCACGCCGCCGCGCGGCGCATCCGGGCCATGGACCGGCCGGACGCTGCGTCGGTGCCGATCCTGGCCATGTCGGCCGACGCCTTTGACGAGGACGTGGCGGCCAGCCTGGCGGCGGGGATGAACGGACACCTCGCCAAGCCGCTCAGCGCCGCGCTGCTCTGTGAGAAGCTGGCGCAGGCGCTCGCGGCGTCCGGCCGGACGCCGGAATAAAGTCAAACACGAAAGGAAGCGGCGCACATGACTTACCCCTATCTCCCCTATGCCATCACGGAGGGATATTGCCTGATTTACGCCGTGACCGTCCTGCTGCGCATGAACAACAGCATCGGCACGGAGCACGAGGTCCGCGAGCTGCGCAACATGATCTGGGCCTACCTCAGCATGCTGGTGACCGACATCCTCTGGGCGCTGAACGAGGACGGCATCCTGATTCTCGCCCGCCCGCTCAACGCGGCCGTCAACGGCATCGCGGTGATGAGCATTGCCCTGGGCTGCTTTTTCTGGTACAAGTTCATCGAATCGCGGCTGATGCTGATTCGCCCGGACCAGAAGCGGCTCCGCCGCCTGGTGGCCGTCCCGATCATCGTCATCATCCTGCTTGACGCGATTTCGGTCTTCACCGGCTGGCTGTTCTTCATCGACGAGAACAACCGCTATGATTCGACCTCGCTCTTTTTCATCCAGTCCATCGTCAACTATGTCTACCTGCTCATCCCCACGGTCGCCTCGCTGCGCCGCGCCGTGCAGACCCGCTCGCGGCTGGAGCGGGGGGAATACGCGACCTATTCGGTCTATATGATCGCGCCGCTGATCGCCGGCCTGCTCGAGGATGTGCTGCCGACCGTGCCGATGCTGGCGCTGAACATTTTCATGATTATCCACATCCTCTTCCTGATGATCCAGAACATGCAGATCAGCACCGACGCCCTGACCGACCTCAACAACCGCCGCCGGCTCAATCAGTATCTGGAGGAGCGCCTGCCGCGCGCCTCGGCCGCCCATCCGCTGATCGTGCTGATGATGGACCTCAACGGCTTCAAGGCGATCAACGACACGCACGGCCATCTGGAGGGCGACCACGCCCTGCGGCTGTTCGCCGGCGTGCTGAAGCGGACGGCGGCGCAGACCGGCACCTTCATCGCCCGCTACGGCGGCGATGAGTTCTGCCTGGTGGCGGACGGCGCCGGGACCACGCCGGAGCAGCTGACGGAGAACGTGCGGGCCCTGCTGCGGACGGAGCAGACCGCGCCCGCGCCGTATACGCTCACGGTCAGCGCCGGCTTCGCCGTCAGCGGCGAGGCGGAGTCCGACCCGAACGGCATCATCAGCCGCGCCGACGCGATGCTCTATGAGAACAAGAAGGAGTGGCACCGGGCCAACGGCTGAACGGCAGACCCGCATACACAGACGCGCCGCGTTCTCCGGCAGCCGGGGGCGCGGCGCTGCTTTGGGCGCGAAAGCGCCGCCCTGCGGCCGGGAGGCGGCGAAAACCGCGGAAATGTGTGCCTTTTGGGCCAAAATGGCGGCCAAATGCCGCGCAAGCGGCGGAATTTGACAAGAATAGCAAAAAAGTTTATTCTGGTAGCAGAGTTTTCCGGCGGCGCCGCGGGGCGGCGGCCGCGCGCGAAAGAAGGAGCGCTATGGCGGGGGAAGTTTCCGTTGCGGAGGATGTGCTGGAGCAGCTGAGCCAGCCCATCTACATCGCGGATATCGAGACGCACGAGATGCTCTATATGAACGAGGCGTGCAAGCGGCTGCTGGGCTGCCGGGACTACCGGGGCCGGATGTGCTATCGCGTGACGCAGGGCATGGAGCAGCCCTGCGATTTCTGCACCAACGCGAAGCTGCGGCCGGGCGAGGTCTACACCTGGGAGCACTTCAACGCCATGCTGGGCCGCACCTATCAGCTGCAGGACAATTTGATCGATTACCGCGGCCGCCGCGCCCGGGTCGAGGTCGTCTTTGACGTCAGCGCCCATGTCGACCGGGAAAACGAGCTGCGCACCGTGCTGGAGACCGAGCGGCAGCTGACCTATGCCATCCAGACGGTCAGCGGCGCCGGGACCATCGACGAGCGGCTCAACGCCGTGCTGCGGATCTGCGGCGAATATTTTCAGGCGGAGCGGGCCTATATCTGCCGCATCAACGAGCGCGGCACGCTGGACAACACCCATGAGTGGTGCAGGGCGGGCGTCACGCCCGAGATCGGGTTTCTGCAGAACATCGACCGCGGCTACATCGACCGCTGGCTGCCCTATTTCGAGAAGCAGCAGGCGGTCGTCACGCCCGACATCGAGGCGATCCGCGCGGACAAGCCGGACGAATACCGCATCATGCGGGCGCAGGACATCCGCAGCTATATGGAGGCGCCGCTGCTCAGCGGCGGCAGCCTGATCGGCTTCCTCGGCGTGGACAACCCCGCCGCGGCCAAGATCGGGAACTCGGGCGACAGCCTGCTCTCGCTGGCCTTCTCTGTGTCCGCCGCCATCGTCCGCGCCCACAGCGAGGAGGAGCTGCTCCGCTCCCAGCGGCGCTATGAGCTGGCGGAGGATGCGGCGGAGCTGGGCGTCTGGGAGTACCACGTCCGCGAGCACCGGATCGCCAGCCCCAGCCACAGCTTCAAGAAGTTCGGCGTGCCGGACGCCATCGAGAACGTGCCGGAGTCGATCCTGCCGATGTTCGAGCCGGAGGACCGGGAGCGGCTGCTGGAGATGTTCCGCCGCATCGAGGCGGGCGAGCCGCGCGTCAGCGGCGACTTCTGGATGGTTTGGCAGCCGGGCGCCGCGCCGCGCTGCGAGCGCACGATCTATTCCGTGGTCCGCGATGAAAACGGCCGTCCGTCCGTCGCCTACGGCATCGGCATCAACATCACCGACCAGAAGCGGGAGGAGGAGCGCTTCCAGCACACCATCGAATCGCTGCTGACCGCCAACCCGGAATCGCTGTGCACCTTCCGCGTCAATCTGACCAGGAACCTCTGCCAGGAGGGGCACGGCATCTCCGACTATGTGCTGAAGTCGCTGCGCGCCGACACCGCGGACCGGCTGATCGAAAACGTCAGGAACATGATCGGCGACGAAGCGGAGCGCGCCGACTTCGCGCGGCGCTTTGACCGGGCGGCGCTGCTCAATTGCTACCGCAGCGGCCAGACCGACTATCACGTCGATTACCGCCGCCGCGCCGAGGACGGCGGCGAGATCTGGGTGCGCACCTTTGTCAAGATGCTCCAGAACCCGGAGACGGGCGACGTCGAGGGCGTCATCTATTCCCTCAACATCACCAAGGAGAAGCGCCGCGACCTGATCTTCCGGATCATCACCGACCAGGAGTACGACTATGTGGCGCTGCTCGACCTGCGGACGGAGCAGATCGGCTTCCTCAACCTCAGCAGCGGCCTGCTGCCGAAATATCACGACCGCTTCGGCGATCCGGACGCGCAGTTCGACTATGAGCAGACGCGGCAGTTCGCGGCCTCGGCCTTCATCGCCGCCGAGGACCGGGCCCTCTATCTGGAGAACAGCCGCCCGGCCGCGATCTGCGCGCAGCTCGACCGCAGCGGGCGCTTTGAGTTCGTCGTCCGCGGCCATTACACCGCCACGCCCGCGGAGTTCATGTACCGCAAGCTCCAGTACTATTATCTGGACGCCAGACGCGACACCGTGCTCATCGTCCAGTCCGACGTCACCGGGGCGCTGCGCCAGCAGAAGCAGGAGGCCGACCGCGTCCAGGACATCGTCGATTCGATCTCGGCCGGCGTCGCCGTGCTGCGCATGCCGGACCCGGAGCATCTGCGGTTCGAATATGTCAACAAGCAGCTCTTCCGGCTGCTCGGCTTCCCCGCCTTCAGCAACGACGTCCTGCACGACGCCAGCATCCAGGACGGGCTGGTGCGGGCCTATGTCGAGGAGGGCTTCAGCGGCGTCCATCCCGACGACCTGGCGCGGGTCAAGCGGACCTTCCGGGAGCATTACAACGACGCCTTCTTCCGCGTGGAGCGGTACCGCACCGCGGGCGCCGACGGGAAATATCACTGGCTCGAGGAGGAGGTCACGCTGCGGGAGCGCCGGGCGGACGGGCGGATCTTCTACGCGACCTACCGCGACGTCGGCAACGAGGTGCGCCTGCAGGACGAGCTGGCGGCCCGCCTCCGCGAGGAGGTGCTGCTGCGCCGGCAGGCGACCGAGGCCAACGACGCCAAGACCGAGTTCCTCTCCCGCATGAGCCATGACATCCGCACCCCGCTCAACGGCATCATCGGCATGACCTATCTGGCCCAGGAGCAGCAGAACCCGGCGCGGACGGCCGACTGCCTGACCAAGATCGACCGCTCCTCGAAGTTCCTGCTCGGGCTCATCAACGACATCCTCGACATGACCAAGGCGGAGAGCGGCAAGCTCGAGCTCCACCCCGAGCCCTATTCGGTGGCGGAGTTCAACGGCTATATCGACGCCGTGGTCCGCCCCCTCTGCCGCGAGAAGAACCAGCGCTTCACCTTCACCGAGGAGGTGACGGAGCATCTGATCCCCCTGGCCGACAAGCTGTGCATCAACCAGGTCGTGTTCAATCTGCTCTCCAACGCCGTCAAATACACGCCCGAGGGCGGCGCGATCACCTACCGCATCCGCGCCGCGCAGTGCGGCGAACACCGGGTCGCCATCGAGCACAGCATCTCCGACACCGGCATCGGCATGAGCGAGGAGTTCCAGCGGCGGCTGTTCGAGCCGTTCACCCAGGAGGGGCGCAACGACAGCTCCGAGGCGCGCGGCAGCGGCCTGGGGCTGGCGATCGTCAAGAAGCTCGTCGATCTCATGGGCGGCACGATCAGCGTGCGCAGCCGGCTGGGCCAGGGCAGCACCTTCACGGTGCGCTTTGAGTTCGACGCCGTGCCGCTCGCCGCGCTGCATCCGGCGGCCGGCGCCGGCCCGGCGACGGCGGGCTACGACGTCCTCCGCGGCGCCCGCGTGCTGCTGTGCGAGGATCACCCGCTCAATCAGGAGATCGCCGCCGCCCTGCTGCGGGAAAAGGGCATGACCGTCGATCTCGCCGAAAACGGCAGCCGCGCGGTCGAGCGGTTCGTCGCCGTCCAGCCCGGCTTTTACCGCGCCGTGCTGATGGACATTCGCATGCCGGTGATGGACGGCTACGAGGCGGCGCGGACGATCCGCGCCCTCGACCGGCCGGACGCCCGCACCGTGCCGATCATCGCCATGACGGCCGACGCCTTCGCGGACGACGTGCAGAAATGCCTGGCCGCCGGCATGAACGGCCACATCGCCAAGCCCATCGACCCCGCGCAGCTCTATGGAACGCTGGCGGCGGCCCTGGCGCGGTGAAACCGCCCGGCCTCCCGGTTAAAAAACGCTTCCGCGCCCGGAAACAGGGCGCGGAAGCGTTTTTTTGACCGGCGGTGCGTCAGCGGGTCAGCGTGAAGGAGAGGCGCAGGGCGCTGTGGGCCAGGCGGCTGGTCATGGCCGCGATCTGGCAGCGCTCCACCGGGTCGTTCGGGGCGAAATCGCGGCTGTCGTTGACGCCCTGGAGGATGCCGGCGCGGTAGAGGGCGTAGATCGCCTGCCCCTGCTCGCCGGTGCTGTCGGGGACGTCGGGGATGGCGCCGTCGTCCACCCGGTTGATGGCGGTGAGCGACGAGGCGGGCAGCGCCCGGGAGATCAGAACGGCGAACTCGGCGCGGGTCGCCGTGCGGTCCTTCGTGAGCGTGCCCGTATAGATGCCGGCCTCGTTGGCGTAGTCCACATAGGGGTCCCACCAGCTGCCGCCGTCATAGCGGTCGATGTCCGGGCTGCCGGTGTAATGGAGCAGGTGCAGGCGGGCGGCGACGGTGATGGCCTGGGCCAGCGTGAAGGCGCCGTAGGGGTCGAAGGTGTAATTGCCGGTGCCGTTCATCAGCCCGTCCGTATAGACGGACAGCACGTTGCCGTAGAACCAGTCGCCGCTGCCGACGTCGTTGAACGGCAGCACGACGGGCTTTGGCGTCGGCTCGCCCAGCGCCGCCTGCAGCACATAGCCGCAGACGGTGCAGACCTGCGGCGTCGTCGCGGTGGCGGCCGGGCCGGGGGTGTGGGCGGCATAGCCGTCCTTGCCGCTGTTGTCCGCGATGTCGCAGCCGGCCGCGGTGCACTCGTGCCAGTGGAAGTGCGCGTCGCTGCTCCAGGCGTCGCTCCAGACGTGGGTGTGGGCCGTGAACAGCGGGTTGAGCGTCCACACCTGCTTCTGGTCGCCGGCGGCATAGGCCGCCATGGCCAGCTGTGCGTGCCAGTCGGTGCTGGGCGCGGCGACGACCTGCGCGGTGTTGGCGGCGCTCTGCAGGATGTAGCCGCCGCTCACCGGCGTGACGTAAAACAGCTGCAGATCGCTGCCGCTGTAACCGAGGCGGGTGACGGCGTCGCCGCTCTGGGCGGCGCCGGAGGAGCGCCAGACGTTGACGGCGCCGCCGTCCGCATGGGTAATCATCAGCGCGTATTTGCCGCCGCCCGCATATTGCAGGTCAAAGGTCTGCTCCGCCGAGCCGTCGGCCTTCGACAGGATGATCGGCTTGTAGGCGAGGCCCGTCCAGCCGCAGGCATAGTTCATGGTGTAGCCCGAGGCGGCGTTCACGAGGGTGTACTTCCCCGGCGCCGCCGTCTCGCCGCTGCCGACGGCGGGCACCGCGGGCGTCACGGGCGCGGCGGCCTCCCGGAAGTTCGGGCGGATCACGCCCCAGTAGCCGCTCTGGATGTAGGGCGACGAGTAGTAATAGCGCGTCTCGTTCCAGGTCGCCTTCTTGTTCGCCATCTGCCAGACCGAGTAGTCCGACTCGTAGATGGCCACGTGGCCGTGGGCGCCGCCGGTGTAGATCAGGATGTCGCCCTTGCGCGGCGACGCGCCCTGCAGGCGCTGGAAGCCGGAGCACATCCCGTTCGAGACATAGTCCCGGGCGTCGCCGGAGATCAGGCGGCCGTTCTGGTCGTAGTGGCCGCCGGTCAGGAAGTCGTAATAGGCGAGGATCAGATCGACGCATTGCAGGCCCTCGGCCTTGTCGACGTCGAGGCCGGTGTTCCCCTTCTGGGAGCGCACCCAGTCGATCGCCTGGTCGGCGGTAAAGTCCGCCGCCGAGACGGCCAGCGCCGCCGTGGACATCCCGGCCGCGAGCGAGCAAAGCAGCGCCGCCGCCAGGAGCAGGCTGAGCATCTTTTTCATGTCGTCCCTCCGCAGCAGGTCGCCCCCGGCGCGCGGCCGGGGGTGCCGAGTTATTTCCGTACTATTTTATCACACTTGCGCCCGCCGCGCCACCCCCCTGCCGCGCGGCGGCGGAATTTTCTTGACAATATCTCTGATTAGAGATATTATGCAGACAGGGAGGAAGGAACATGGCAAGAGCGGAACTGAAAATTCTGATCGGCCTGCACCGCGCGGTCAACGACCTCGACCGCCGCACGGCGCAGCTGGCCGCGGCCGCGGGCCTGACGCTGGGCCAGTTCGCCGTTCTGGAGGCGCTGTACCACAAGGGCGATCTCACCGTCGGCCAGGTGCAGGAGGCGATCCTCAGCTCGAGCGGGACGATCCCGCTGATCGTCGGCAAGCTCGAGCAGCGCGGCCTGCTCACCCGCCGCCAGGACGGGGCGGACCGCCGCCGGTTCATCCTCAGCCTGACGGAGGCGGGGCGGGCGCAGATCGCGGCCCTCTATCCGCGGAACGAGGAGATGATCGTCCGGCAGATGGAGTGCTGGTCGGCGGCGGAGCAGCAGACTCTGGCTGCGCTGCTGCGGCGCTTCGGAGACCGGGAGGGGGCTTGCCCGCCGCGGGCTGGACGCGGCCGGGCGGAGACGCGGACGTCCAGCGCCACGGATGCGGCGCGGCCGCAGAAAGGAAGCATTTGATGGGCATTCTGGAATCGCTGCAGAAGCGCAGGACCTACTACACAATCAACGACCGCCTGCCGGTGCCGGAGCCGGAGGTGGAGGCGCTGGTCAAACAGCTCACCGAGCTGACGCCCGACGCCTTCAACATGAAGAGCGCCCGGGTAGCGCTGACCTTCGGGGCGGCGCACCGCGCCCTGTGGGACACGATCGACGGCGCCTTCGGCGGCAAGGTGCCGCGCGCCAAGATCGACTCCTTCCGCGCCGGCGCGGGCACGATCCTCTATTTTTACGACGAGGACACCGTCCGCGCCCTGCAGGAGAAGTTCCCGGCCTATGCGGGCAACTTCCCCGTCTGGGCCCAGCAGGCCAACGGCATGCTCCAGCTCGCGGTCTGGAGCGCTCTGCGCGAGCGGGGCGTCGGCGCCTCGCTCCAGCACTACAACCCGGTGATCGACGGCGCGGTCCGCGCCCGGCTCGGTCTGCCGGAGCAGTGGCGCCTGGTGGCGCAGATGCCCTTCGGCGGGATCGGCGCCGAGCCGGACCCCAAGGAGCCGGAGGACATCGCCCGGCGCGTGTCGGTGTTCCGCTGAGCGCAGCAAAAAAGGGCACAGGCTGCAAAGCCTGTGCCCTCAGTCTGTCGAAAAAGTCGGCTCCGGCCGGCTTTTTACGTTGCGGCGGGTCCGGTCAGGTGGCGGACGGCGCGTCGGCGTCGGCGGCGCGGAGCCGCGGCGCGGGCCGGTCCTTGACCTGGTAGAGCGTGCGGTCGGCGACGTCGAACAGGCGGCGGAAGGTCGTCTCGCCCGAGGGGGAGAAGGCCACGCCGATGCTGCAGGTGACCGGGAAATCGAAGCCGGGCACGGCGCACAGGGGGCGGAGCAGATCGAGCGCCGCCTGCGCCGAGGCGCAGCGCCGGAAAAACAGCTCGAACTCGTCGCCGCCGAAGCGCCCGGCGAGCAGGTCGGGGCTGTGATCGACCAGGCGGTGCAGCTGCGCGGCGAAGGCCTTGAGCGCCTCGTCGCCCATGCGGTGCCCGTGGCGGTCGTTGATGCTCTTGAAGTCGTCCAGGTCGCAGATCGCCAAAGCGCAGCCGCCCTGCGGCGCGCCGCGCAGCGCCTCGCCGACCAGAAATTCGAAGGTGGTCTTGTTGTTGACCGCGGTGATCGGGTCGAGGGCGCACATCTTCTGCAGGGCCAGCTGGGCGCGGTAGGCGCGCATCTTGTAGCTGGTCAGGCTGAACAGCGCCGCGCCGGAGATGGCGACGGCGATGGAGATGCTGATGACGTCCAGCAGGAAGGCGTGCGTGCTCTTGACGCGGCTGCAGCAGAACAGGTAGACCGCCGCGGGGATCAGCACCTCAAGCAGCGGATGGAGCGGCGGCCGCGTGTAGATCTGCGTCATCAGGATCAGGCACAGCGGGAACAGGAAGGAGGCCTCGGCGGGGAAAATCGCGATCCCCAGGTAGCCGGACAGACAGAGGATCTGGGCGGCAAAGAGCGAGATGGCCAGATCGACGAGCCGCGCCGCCGGCGCCTTTTCCCCGGCCAGCATCACCCAGAGGGTGAAGACCGCGTGCGCGGCGGTGAAGATCTGTACCGCCGCGGTCTGCGCCGCGATGTTGAGCGCCGGGCAGACCGCGAACAGATAGACGCACAGGCAGGCAAGGTAGACGACCGACATGGGGCGCAGCAGCTCCCAGTTGCGCGCGGCGCGCGTCTCCACGGTGTCGGCGAAAAAGGCCCGGCAGTCCGCAAGCCAGTGCCGGATCGCCCGTCTGCGCCGTTCCAGCATCCGCCGACGCCTCCTTTCCGATACGGTGTTTTGTCCAGTGTAGCAGGGAATGACCGGAAACGCAAGGCTTTATTGCGGCGCGCCGCCGCTTTTCCCGATGGCCGCCTGCAGGGCCGCGTACAGGCTCTGCGGCTCGACCGGCTTGGCGACGTGGCCGTTCATGCCGGCGTCCAGACACCGCTGCACGTCGTCCGCAAAGGCGTCGGCCGTCATGGCGATGATCGGCACAATGCGGGCGTCCGGCCGGTCGAGGGCGCGGATCGCGGCGGCCGCCTCCAGCCCGCCCATCACCGGCATGCGCAGATCCATCAGGATCGCCGCGAACGCGCGCGGGGCCGAGGCGGCGAAGAGCTCCAGCCCGCGGGCGCCGTCTTCGGCGCTGACGACCGTCATGCCGCGGCCGCGGAGCAGGGTCTCGGCGATCTCCCGGTTGAGGGCGTTGTCCTCGCAGAGCAGGACCGTCCGGCCGCGGAGGTCCGCGCCGGAGCCCGCGGCGGCAGCGGCGGGCGGGACGGCGCCCTCCGGCGCCCGGCTGAACTGCAGGCGCACGGTGAAGACCGTGCCGGCGCCGACCGCGCTCTCGGCCGTGACGGTGCCGCCCATCAGGGTGACCAGCTCGCGGACGATGGAGAGCCCGAGGCCGGTGCCGACGGACTCATAGCCGCGGCGCTTCTCCTGGGCGAAGGGCTCGAACAGGTGCGGCAGGAAGTCCGCGCCGATGCCGATGCCGCTGTCGCGCACCGTCGCCGTGTAGCGCAGCGGCCCGCCGTCGTCCGGCTCCTGGACCACGGTATACCAGATGTGCCCGCCCTCCGGCGTATAGCGGACGGCGTTGGTCAGCAGGTTGAGGAAGACCTTCTCGACGCTCAGCCGGTCGGCGAGGATGGTCTGCTCCGGCATCTGCGAGAGGTCGAGCGCGAAGTCGATCTTCTTGCGCTCGGCCGCCTCGCGGATCGGCGAGGCGACCGCCTCGACCAGCCCGCGGACCCGGCAGGGCTGCAGCTGCAGCTCGAGCTTGTCGCTGCTGAGCCTGGAGACGGTGAGCGTGTCGTCGATCAGGTCGAGCAGCAGCTTGCCGGAGGACTCCGCCTGGTCCAGATAGCGGGTCTGCTGCGCCTGCGGCAGGCCCTCCCGGCGCGCCAGACGGACGAAGTTGATGATCGCGTTGAGCGGGGTGCGCATGTCGTGGCTGATGTTGGCGAAGAACTGGCTGCGCTCCTCGGCGCTGCGCTGGATCGCCTCGACCCGCAGCTTCTCGCGCTCGGTCTCGGCCTGCGCGGCCAGCACCGCCGCGCGCTCCCGCTGGCGGCGGCGCAGCTGCCGGAGCGACCAGGTCAGGCCCAGCACCAGGGCCAGCAGCGCGGCGATGACCGCGGCGAGCCAGCCCGACGGCGTGCGGGCGATGACGGTCTGCCAGTCGTCCGCCGGCAGGGTGTCGCGGGTCACCAGCCCGGGGAAGCGGTTTTTGGTGACGCCGATGCGCTTGTTGAGGATCGAACAGAGCAGCTGGCTGTCGCCGCGGACCGCGGCGCGCAGCTCGGAGGATGCGCCCGGCACGGGCGTGAGGCTGTAAGCGCTGGCGCTGGTCTGGTTGACCAGCCAGGTCGCGCTCGGCAGCCCGATCACCACCGCGTCGGCGCGGCGGTGCTTCAGGGCGGAAAAGCAGGCCTGCGCGCTCTCATAGGTCTGCAGCCCGGCCTTCGGAAAGGCCCGGGCGATGCTGTCCTTCAGCGCCTCGACGGAGCGGTTGCGGACGGCGATGCGGTCGATGGCGGTCACGGCGGTGCCGGCCCGCGTCATCAGCAGGCTCTCGACCGTCGCAAAGCTGTCCGTCAGCGCCACGCCGCTCGCCTGGGCGGCGATCACCCCGCCGCTGAAGATGCCGACCAGGTCGGCCGCGCCGCTCTTGACGGCGGCGACCGCCTCGGCCTGGGAGGCATAGGCCGCATAGCGGAAGGAGAAGCCGGTGTCCGCGGCGAGCAGGGCGAAATAGTCCGGGATGACGCCCGCGTCGGCGCCGCCGCTCTTTTTATAATAGGGGGCGTCGCCGCTGATCACCGCCACGGTCAGCAGCGGGTGGGCGGCGATGTAGCGCTGCTCGGCGGCGGAGAAGGGCAGGTCATTGGTGCGATACTGGTCCTCGTACTTGCTCCGCAGGCCGGAAAGATAGTCGGGATTGCCGATCAGGATCTGCGCCAGGGCGTCGTCCACCGCGTTCTTGAGGGCCGTGTCGTCCTTGCGGAAGGCGTAATAGAACGATTCGGGGAGGAATTTCATGATCGTGCGCAGCGTGCCCGTCCCGTCCCCGTCATAGACCGCGCTGTAAACCTCGCCGTCGATCTCGCCGCCGAGCAGGGCGGCGCTCATCGCGGCGACGTCCGGATATTCCATGATGACCGGCGTCACGGTGTGTTTGGCGCACCAGCTGCGGAAGTCGGCGTTGATGGCGTAGGAGCGCACGACGCCGATCTTCATCTGCGAGACCTGCTCGATGTTGCCGTAGTCCCAGCGGTCGTCGGCGGCGCGGACGGCCAGCGTGCAGCGCGTCTCGCCGATGGCCTCGTCCGTGAATAGGTACCCGGCCTCGCGCTCCGGGGTCCGCACGACGTCGGCGACAACGTCGTAGACGCCGCGGTCGAGGCTGCCGAGAAAGTCGGGATCGCTGGAGGAATCGACGAATTCGAGGTCGAACCCGGCCTTCTGCGCAATCCCGATCATACATTCGACGTCGATCCCGCGCCAGGTGCCGTCATCGCCCCGGTCGGCGAAGGTGGTGTCGTTGAGCACGCCGACGCGGACGGTCCGGCGGCCCTCGGCGCGCGCGGTCAGCGCCGGGGCGAGCGCGCCGGCGGCGATCAGGAGGCAGGCGATCAGCGTGCGAAAAAGCCGGGAGAGTTTCATGTTGTTTTCCTCTTTTCGCGCAGGATGACGACGCCGCGCGCCGGAAGGGGCCGGGATGGGGGCCGCAGTGTTTTATTTATTATATCGCCAAAAATGTTTGTGTGCAACCGGGCGGACGGCTTTTTTCCGCCGCGCGCCCGCGGCGGTCCTGCGGGACGGCGGCGGCATGCGGAAGGCCCGGCGGCCGCATGCGGCCGCCGGGCCCGGTCTGCCGCCCAAAGCGCCGCCGCGGCGGGCCTTTGCGGAAGACCGAAACGGCGGAGAGGCGCCGGGGAGACGTCTGCCCGGCCCTCACTCGGCCGCCTTGAAGTTATAGACGGGGCGGATCCGCTCCGCGACGTCGGCGGTGGGGGCGATCCCGGCCGCGATCTCGTCCATGCTCCTGTACGCCATGGGGGATTCGTCCAGCGTGTCCGGGGCGACGCAGGTGGTATAGACGCCCCGCATCTGGGCCCGGTACGTCTCCATGGACGGCGACGCGAACGCCGCCCAGCGGCTCAGATCGGCGAAGCGCTGCACGATGCGCATGTCGTGGAGGAACTCCCCAAACAGTCGGCCCTCCATAAAGGCTAGCTCCTTCGGCGTGTCGGTGCGGCGCGCCTTCCGGAGCGCCGCACCGCGGACTGGATCTCCCGGGACCGGCCCTGGGCCCTGAGCGAGGCGATGAGCTCCCCGGCCCCGCCGCGCCTCAGGTGGCGGCGCCCGCGCGCAGCAAGCCCATCAGCTGGGAGAGAACGTCGCCGTTCCCGTTCAGATTGATGTTGCCCACGTTCTCGCAGATGCGCTCGATGTGCTCCAGCTCCTTGAGCCTGTAAAGCGTCTGGTTTTCCTCCATCAGCTTCGCGGTGTTGAGCAGCGAGCGGGTGGAGGCAACCTCCTCGCGCCGGGTGACGACGTTGGCCTGCGCCTTCTTTTCCGCCGCCAGCACCGTGTTCATGATGTCGCGGATCTCGCCGGGGAGGATGATGTCCTTCACGTCCGCGTCGGTGATCTCCACGAAAAACCGGTCCTGCCTGGCCTTGAGCTGCGCGAAGACGTACTTCGATATCCCGTCCCGGTCCGCGAGAACGTCGTCCAGCCGCCGCCGGCCGATGCAGTCCCGCAGCGCGAGCTGGGCGGCGACGTGCAGCTGCTCGGCGTAGTCGTCGATCTCCGTGAGGATCTTCACGCAGTCCGTGATCCGGTAATTGCACACGAAGTTGACGCGCAGGCTGACCTTGTCCTGGGTCATGATCTCCTGGCCGGTGATCTCCATTTGCGTGAGCCGCATGTCCACAAGGCCGACGTCCACCCGGACGCTGTTCTTCCAGAAGTAATAGGTCCCGGCGTCCAGAATGCGGACCAGCTTCTGGTCGAAGTACAGCCGGGCCTTCTGATACTGGGCGACCTCCGCCTTCAGAAAGACCGCGGCGGGCAGCCCCGCAAAGATGTACCGCGGCACGTCGTCCGCGACCTCCGGCGTGGAGATGTCCACCAGCCGGTAGTCGTGGCGGTCGGTCACGGTCCAGAACGCGTATTTGCCGCGGCGCAGCACGCTCTCGAACTTGCCGTTGACGGAATGCAGCGCCAGCTGCTGGTCCGCGATCTCGACGGTCGAGGTCAGGCGCGCGATCTCCCGGTCGGCGAGCAGGGTGTCCAGCTCGCATCTTTCGGAGACGAGCGGGTCCTTCAGCGACATGAGCTCGATCTCCCGGTCCCCGAAGAGGCGGTACTTTCCCGCGCCCAGGAGCCTGACGAACCTCCCGTTTTTGAAGAGAAGCCCTCTCTGATTCTCGCTGATGATGACTTTTTCCATATTGTAAAACCTCCTCAGGTCCTGAAATCGGGATTCGCCGCCCATGCCTGCCCGGCGGCCGGGGGCTTGAGCGCGGGAATGCGGCCGGCGGGGAATGGCTTCCCGGCTTTTTCGCCTCCGCGCGCGGGATCCGCCCTCGGACAAGGCCCGGCCCGCACTGCCCGGAACCGTTCCGGCGTCCGCAGACGTCTTCCGTGTTCCGGGCCGGGCAGCGAATCTTTTGTGGATCTGCGCGCCGCCTTCGGCGGCGTCTACCCAACCAATGGCATCCGTCTTTGCAGACGGAAGGCAGGATTCGAACCTGCATGTTCGTGGGGATTTGAACCCCGTCGCTTTCGCGATTGCCATGTGCAGGCGACGGCCCGGCATACACTTCGGAAGATCCTCGTGCACCGCAGTGAAGGGAGATCAGACACTTGCTTGAGCCGCCCAGCAAGCACAGAATACGCGGTTTTGCCGCCCGAATCACGGAAAAAAAGCTGCGAGCTCATCCGAGCCCGCAGCTTTTCTGCATTTCCAGCCGTTCTTTTATCAGCGCCGCGAAGCTCTCCGGCTCCGTGACCCGGATCAGGGGGCCGAACGACAGCACCCGGATCACCATTTCGGTCTCGTCGTCCCGCTGATACCTGACCGTCACGCGATACCGCCTTTCGTCCAGCCGCCGCGCCTCCTTTTCAAAGTGCGCGAAGTGGAGCAGCACGCGCTCCAGCGCGTTTCGCTCGTCGAGAAGCTCCAGCTCGACGCTTTTCTCCGCGGCGGGAGCGGGCTTCCGGCGGACCATGCGGCGCGGCCCGCAAAAGGGCCGGCAGGACAGGACCCGGCCGAGATTGACAAAGACCGGGTGGCGGAATCCGGAGACGGCCAGGCGGAACTTGTCGTCTTTTTCGGAGTATTCCAGGTACTCCGGCATCCCGTTCAGATGCGCCGTGCCGCCGTTCCGGCTCCTCACGCCGATGCTGAGCGGCTGACGGTCCCGCACCGCGTCCAGAACCAGGCGGAACGTGCGGATGTAGGTCTCGTCCTCAAACGGGTCGCCGTCCGCGCAGCGGTCGAAGACGAACACGTCGTCCGGCGTGAAGAGCGGCGGCACGTCGTCCAGGCCGGGAATGTCCGCGTCAAAGAGGCGGATGCGGGGGTCGAGGGAGATGGCCTTCAGCCAGCGCTTTTGCAGCAGCGTCAGAGGCATCGTCGGCGGGAAGCGGGTCACGCCCGTCCCGTCCGGCCGGAGCAGCGGCCATTTTCCGCCGGTCAGCGCCGGCTCGATTGTCAGGACGCTCTCCGAAAAGGCGTTTTCCGCCGTGATCCGGCGAAGCTCCTCTTTTGTGACCGGATGCGCCGCCGCCTCCCGCAGGATGGCCGCGACGGCGTTGTAGTAGGCGCCGTACAGCTCGCTGAAGATCATGCGCCGCCGCCCCCCTCCAGCCCGTACAGGGCGTACATCGCGTCAAGGTCGCTTTTGAACTGCGCCTCCAGCGCAGGATCGGAAAAGCGGATGCTGACGATCCGGCAGAGAAAGGTGCGGATCCAGGGCACCATCTCCCCCGCGTCGTAGACGTCGGCGGTGAAGCGGCTGGTGTGCGCGTCGAGCCGCTCCACCTGCCCGCACCGCTTCTCCCGCTCCAGACGGCAGCGGATGTGCTCCTCGCCGTCGCCGTGCCGCACGGTGAACTCCACATGCGCCAGATGCGCGGCGCCGCCCTCGGTGCTGACGCCCCACAGATGCCGGCGCATCCGCTCGAGCGCCGCCCGGTGCGCGTCGAAGTCGGGACACACGTCCGCTTCCCGGACGGACAGGATGTTGTCCAGCCGGAAGGCCGTGATGCGCCTTGTGCGGGGAACATAGGCCATCAGATACTGGCGGCCGTTCTGGACGCTGGAAAAGATGCGCAGCGGAACGACCGCCCGCGCGGCGGCGAGCTTCTTCCTGCGGCTGACGGTTTCGATCAGCACGGACCGCTTCCGGTGCATCGCCTCGAACAGCGCGCAGAGGATCTCGCTGTCCAGGGCGCCGGTGATGTAGTGGTGCTTGAAGGCGAAGCGCGCCTCGTGCGCGCCGAGCTTGTCCAGCAGGAAGGAGCCGATCACGCCGCAGGGCGCCGTTTCGGAAAAGAAGTCCAGCGCGTCGGCGCCGGGGAGGGCCGTCTCCGCCGCCCGGCGGTAGAGCACGGTCTTTCCGGCCTTCTCCGTGCGGATCAGCCCCTGCTCCGCGTATTCCTTCAGCTTCTTGCGGACGGAGGAGGCGTCGTAGGTCCGGGGATGCGCAAAGCAGGACAGACGCCGGTCGATCTCGCCGGTGAGCTCGTTCAGCGTCAGCGCCGTTTCCGGATCGTGCAGCAGATCGAAGAGCAGAAAGTGGAGGGTGATGTCCCCGTCGGTGAAGCTCTTCGCCTTCCAGGCCTGATAGAGCGGGTTGTGGTGAGAGATGCGGCTGTCGATGGAGAGAAAGACGTTCTTCCCCTCCGGCGTCTGCCGGAAGCCCATATAGCCGCCCAGCCAGCTTTCGATCCGGCGGCGCTCGTCGTCATAGGAGCGGGCGCTCTTGTTTGTGTATTCCTCCCGGCTCTTGAAGCCGTAAACATAGAACTCCCGCATATAGTCGCGGATCCGTTCAAAGTTTTTGATGAGCTCGCTGTAAGCCAACGTGCGGTTCCTCCCTTCTCCGGAGCCCGCCGGCAGGCCGGCGGTCCGTTCGGTGTTTCGGACGGGGCGCTGATTAAAAAATACACGCTGACGGGCGCAAGATCAAGAGAATTCCGCTGCCGGGCCGCACCGGCGCGGCATGGTGGCGGAAGGAAAGAAAATCTGATATAATCAACATATCGGACCGGGGGCGCCGGACGCGCGGAAAAAACGGCGCCGCAGCGCCGGGAGCCGCGCTTCGCGCGGGCCGCGTCCCGGGCGGAAATCCGCAGGAAAGGCGGGCGGGCGCATGCCGCTTGAAATCGTCAGAAACGACATCACGAAAATGAAGGTGGACGCCATCGTGAACGCCGCGAACACGTCGCTGCTCGGCGGCGGGGGCGTGGACGGCTGCATTCACCGCGCGGCCGGCCGGGAGCTGCTGGAGGAGTGCCGGACGCTGGGCGGCTGCGAGACCGGGAGCGCGAAGATCACCGGGGGTTATGCCCTGCCCTGCCGGTATGTCATCCATGCCGTCGGCCCCGTCTGGCGGGACGGGCGGCACGGCGAGCGGGAATTGCTCGTCTCCTGCTACAAAACGGCGCTCGCGCTCGCAAAAGAACACGGCTGCAGGTCGGTCGCCTTTCCGCTCATCTCCTCCGGTATTTACGGGTATCCGAAGGATCAGGCGCTGCGGGTGGCCGTCGACACGATCGGCAGCTTTCTCCTGGAAAACGACATGTCCGTCTGTCTCGTCGTCTTCGACCGGGCGGCCTATCAGATCGGCGGGAAGCTGTTTGCGGACATCGGGGCATACATCGACGACCACTATGTCGACGAGCACACCGACAAAAGATGCGAGCGCCGGCGCAGAAATCAGCTCCTTGAAGAGGAGGCGGCCTTCGGAAGCGCGGAACGGGCGGACGCGCGCCCGACGGCGGCGGCCTGCGCGCCGGGTCTCGGCGACCGGGTGAAGCGGCTCGACGAGAGCTTTTCCCAGATGCTGCTGCGGAAGATCGACGAAAAGGGCCTGACCGACGCGGCGTGCTACAAAAAGGCCAACATCGACCGGAAGCTCTTCTCCAAGATCAGGAGCGACGTGAACTACAAGCCCAGCAAGCCTACGGCGCTGGCCTTTGCCGTCGCGCTGGAGCTGCCGCTCGCCGAAACGGAGGAGCTGCTGAGAAAGGCCGGGTTCGCCCTGTCGCACAGCAGCAAATTCGACGTCATCATCGAATACTTTATCCAGACCGGCAACTACAACGTCTTTGAGATCAACGAGGCGCTGTTCGCCTTTGACCAGAGCCTGCTGGGGGCGTAACAGAGCGGAAACGGACCCGAAAATCGGTTAAAAAACGGAGGCTGCATCGATATGAAAAAGGCAAAGTATATCATTCCGGCGCTGCTGCTCGCGGCTGTCTGCGGCGCCTGCTTCTTTTACATGCGCCCGTTGACGCTTTCGCAGCTTTGTCCGGGCGTCAACGTGGCGCAGAGCAAATCGGTGAGCGGCAATTACGCGGTCGCTCCGGACACAGAGGATTCGCCCTTTGAAGCAGACGAGAGCGACGCGCGCTTTTCCCAGATCATCGCGCTGTTCAAAAATCGGCAATTCCGCCGGTCCCTGGCGAACCTTTTGCCGCAGGGGACCAAAACGCATCAGACCGGCGCCGGCGATTTCCGGTGGGACGTCGCCTTTGCCATGGACGACGTGGCCCTTCCCGACGGAAGCGTCAGTTCCGGGACGCTCATCGGCGTTCACAGCTTTTACGGCACGCTGGAGGTGCGCTTCAACGGCGACGTCTGGCGCTGCACGACCGCCGGCCAGGACGCGTGGCTGAAAGACGTTCTGGCGCTGATCTCGTCCGGCGACTGACCGGGCGGGCGCGCCGCGCGGAAAAGGAGCGAATGATGAAAACAGGGAAAATCATGGGGATCGCCGCATTGGCCTGCCTTGCGGGGCTCACGGCCTTCCACCTCGCGCACCATTTTCTTTGCTGCCGGTACCGGGGCGTGCCGGGAAAGAGCCGCTGCGCGGCCTGCGGCCACCGGCGCATCTGTCAGAAATACCATCACCGGCACGAAGCCTGACGGCGGAACCGCGAAAGGAGCTGACCGAAACGTGGAGGGCAAAACCTACATCGCCATCGACCTCAAATCGTTCTACGCTTCGGTCGAGTGCGTGGAGCGCGGGCTGGATCCGCTGACCACGAACCTGGTCGTGGCCGACGTGAGCCGGACGGAGAAGACGATCTGCCTTGCCGTCTCGCCGTCCCTGAAGGCCTGCGGCATCCCCGGCCGGGCGCGGCTGTTCGAGGTCGTGCAGAAGGTCAGGGAGGTCAACGCGCAGCGCCTGCGGCAGGCGCCGGGCCGGGCCTTCGCGGGCGCGTCCGCGGATGCCGCGGAGCTCGCCTCCGCGCCGGAGCTGGCCCTTGACTACATCGCCGCGCCGCCGCGGATGGCGTTTTACATCGGGTACAGCACGCGGATCTACAACATCTATCTCAAGTACGTCGCCGCGGAGGACATCCATGTGTATTCCATCGACGAGGTGTTCATGGACGTGACGAAGTATCTGGACATGTACAAGCTCTCGCCGCGGCAGCTCGCCATGAAGATCATCCTGGACGTGCTGGCGGCCACCGGCATCACGGCCACGGCCGGGATCGGGACGAACCTGTACCTCTGCAAGATCGCCATGGACATCGAGGCCAAGCACATCCCCGCCGACCAAAACGGCGTGCGGATCGCGGAGCTGGACGAGATGAGCTACCGTAGGCTTCTGTGGGATCACCGGCCGCTGACGGATTTCTGGCGGGTCGGGCGCGGGTACGCGGCGAAGCTGGAGGCCCGGGGGATGTTCACCATGGGCGACGTGGCGCGATGTTCTGTGAAGAACGAGGATCTGCTCTACAAGCTCTTCGGCGTCAACGCCGAGCTGCTGATCGACCATGCGTGGGGCTGGGAGCCGTGCACCATCGCCGACGTCAAGGCGTTCAGGCCCAGCACCAACAGCATCAGCTCCGGGCAGGTGTTGCAGTGCCCCTACGATTTTGAGAAGGCGAAGCTCATCGTGCGGGAGATGACCGATCTGCTGGTGCTGGACCTGGCGGACAAGGGGCTCGTCACCGACCAGATCGAGCTGAACATCGGCTACGATATTGAAAACCTGACCGACGCGCAGCGCAGGGCGGCCTATGCCGGGCCGGTCACGACGGACTATTACGGCCGGTCCGTGCCGAAGGCCGCCCACGGCACCGAAAATCTCGGCCGGAAAACTTCCTCCACAAAACGGATCCTCGGCGCGGCCATGGCGCTGTTCGACCGGATTGCGGACAAAAGCCTGCTGGTGCGGCGCATCCACGTCACCGCGAACCGGGTTGTGGCCGAGACCGCGGCGGAGGCGCAGCCGGACGGCGCGGAGCAGCTCGACCTGTTCACCGACTATCAGGCGCGGGATCAGGCGCGCCGGGAGGAACAGGCGGCGCTGGAGCGGGAAAAGCGGCAGCAGAAGGCCGTGCTGGCCATCAAGAAGAAGTACGGAAAGAACGCCATCCTCAAGGGCATGAACCTGGAGGAGGGCGCGACGACGGCGGAGCGCAACCGGCAGATCGGAGGGCACAAGGCGTGAGCGGAAAGTACGACGACATTCTGAATCTGCCGCATCATGTGTCGGCAAGCCGCCCGCACATGCCGGCAGCCGACCGGGCGGCCCAGTTCGCCCCCTTCGCGGCGCTCACCGGCTATGACGCCGCCGTCAGGGAGACCGCGCGGCAGACGGACGCGCGGCTGGAGCTCGACGAGTGCGAAAAAGAGGCCCTGAACGACAAGCTGCGGGTGATCGACGAACATCTCGAAAACGCGCCGGAGGTCACGGTGACCTATTTCCGCCCGGACGGCAGGAAGGCCGGCGGCGCTTATGTGACGGTCTCCGGCGCGGTCAGAAAGATCGACGGGTACGCGCGCGTCGTCGTCCTGGCGGACGGCGGGCGCATCCCCATCGACGAGATCGCCGGGATTGACAGCGACCTCTTCCGAAAGCCGTAATTGTCGCCCGCCATGCGACCAACACAAATCAAATTCTCCCTATAATGTGGCTGTAAGGTCGAAGACCGGGCGGCCACTTTTTATTATTTGGGAGGATCGGAGCATGAAAAAGGGTTTGACGGAGCTTGTATTCATCCTGGACCGCAGCGGCTCCATGAGCGGGCTGGAGGGCGACACCATCGGCGGCTTCAACGCCATGATCGAAAAGCAGAAGAAGGCGGACGGCGCGGCCCTTGTCTCCACCGTCCTTTTCGACGATGAGAGCGAGGTCGTCCACGACCGGGTCGGGCTGCAGGAGATCCGGCCGATGACCGACCGGGAGTATGCCGTGGGCGGCTGCACCGCGCTGCTGGACGCCGTCGGCGGCGCCATCCGCCACATCGGGAACATCCACAAGTACGCCCGTGCGGAGGACGTGCCGGAGCACACCCTGTTCGTCATCACCACCGACGGCATGGAGAACGCCAGCCGCCGGTACAGCGGCGAGAAGGTCCGGCAGATGATCGAGCGGCAGAAGAGCCAATTCGGCTGGGAGTTCCTGTTCCTCGGCGCGAACATCGACGCGGTCGGGACGGCCAAACGCTTCGGGATCGGCGAGGATCGCGCCGTCAATTACCGCAGCGACGGCCGGGGGACCCGGCTCAATTACGAGGTCGTGGGCGAGGCGATCTGCTCCGTCCGCGGCAGCAGGCCGCTGTCCGCCGACTGGAAAAAGCGGATCGATGAGGATTACCGGGGCCGGGAGCGCGGTCAGGAGGAGCAAAACGGACGCGCATGATCCGCCCGGCGCGGACAGAAAACAGCGGCATGGCGTTTGGCTCCATGCCGCTGCAATATTAAAAAGCCCTGAAAGCACAGGGCCTTCAGGGCTTGTGGCGGAGCGGGTGGGATTCGGACCCACGTGCCCTTGCGGACAATCTGAGTTCAGATCAGACTCGTTGTGACCACTTCGATACCGCTCCCGGTGAAAGCGCTTTCGGCAGACAGCCGGCGCCCGGCATCCGCTGGGGCGAAGGGACGCGGCTGCTTTTCCGTTGATACCATTATAGCGGGAAAGCAGGCAATTTCAACGGGTTTCGCCCGTCTCCGCCGAACTTTTCCGCGCCGGACCGCTTTGGCAGGGCTTCCCGTCCGGTTCCGCGTCCCGCGCCGAGGGAGCGGCGAAACTCCGGCATGGAGATGGCCGAGACCGAATGGGGGGTCGTGGTCAAACGCATCCGTTGAGCGCGATGGACGGCGGCGCGGATATGCGGATGACCGCACCGGGCGCCTCGCCGGTCGGCGCGCAGAGCGGGCCTGTCCTGTCAAACGCATCGGCGACGGAGCGCGCGCTCAGGAAAGAGCGGTCCATCCTCGGCTGTCGTCATGCCCTTGGGAGTGCGTGCAAAAATGGCAATCCCCGGTTCCCGCTCAAGCGCCCTGATCGCGTTGCTTACAGCAGGCTGTGAGACAAAAAGCCGGCTTGCGGCCTTGCCGATCGATCCGCTCTGCCTGGCAACGGGATTCCGGGTTTTATCACTCCCTCTGGGCCTGACGCGCCGATGCTTCTCCTCTGTGCGCGCACGTGCGGGGACGGCGACACGGAGATGTTCCGGATTTGTGCATACGGCACAGATCGGTTCGGTTCTCCTGTTATACGCGCACCGCGCTATGCGCGGATGGCCCAGCGGAGCTTGGTCGAGCGGGCGCGGGGGTTGTTGTAGCATTCCTCCGGCGTGGGGCGGACGACGCCATCGCTGACGGCGCTGTAAACGCCCGCGCCGAGCCCCGACTTGAACGCCTTCTTCACGAGGCGGTCCTCGCCGGAATGGAAGGTCAGCACCGCGGCGCGTCCGCCGGCGGCGAGCACGGACGGCAGCTTTTCCAGAAAGGAATAGAGCGCCTCAAACTCGCTGTTCACATCGATGCGCAGCGCCTGAAAGGTGCGCTGGCACGAGCTTTTCACCGCCTGCTCCCGCTCGCCCTTTGGCAAGAACCACAGGGCGCTCCCGACCGCCTCGACAAGCTGCCGCGTGGTCGTGATGGGGGTTTTGCCCTGCATGCGGACGACGGCGCGTGCAATGCGCTCCGCGTACGGTTCGTCGGCGTTTTCGACCAGCATGGCGGCCAGCTCCTCCTCGCTCAGCTCGGCGAGGCGCTCGGCGCCCGTCACCCCCGCGGCGGGGTCGAGCCGCAGGTCGAGCGGACCGTCCTGCTTGAAGGAAAAGCCGCGCTTCGGGTTATCGATCTGCATGGAGGACACGCCGAGATCGGCCAGCACGAAATCGAACTTCACACCTGGCGCGACCTCGTCGAGCGCCGCGAAGTTCATGTGCCGGACGGTCAGAATGTCCTCGCCGAAGCCCAGCTCCAGAAGCCGTCTGCGGGTCTTTTCCAGCTCGACCGTATCGACGTCGATGGCGTACAGGTGCCCCTGGCCCTCAAGTTGCTCCAGCATCTTCGAGGCGTGGCCGCCGTAGCCGAGGGTGGCGTCGCAGCCCGTCTCGCCGGGCCTGATCCTGAGCACGCCGAGAATCTCCTCCACCATGATGGGAATGTGCGTCCCCGCCGGCGTCTGCCCGCGTGCGATCACCTTCTGTACGTCCTCCCGGTACGCCTCGGGATTCAGCTCCTTGTATTTCTCCTCGAACCTGCGGGGATGGGTCCCCTTGTACCGTTCCCGGCGCTTATGCTCCTGCTGCTCCATGTTTCGCTCCTTCATCCGTCCCGCTTGTCATTTTCTATATTATAGCGGAAAACCGCCGCCCCTTCAACTGTTCTGTTGGGGCGCATCCGTGTTCCCTTCGCCGCCCGGCGCAGGATCCGCCGTTCATACCATTCCTTCGCGCTCGGTTTTTTGCGTGGCCCGGCCGGTACAGAAACGCAAAGGCCGGGATGCGGAGCATGCCATTTCTCCGGCCCGGTGTGACGCAGGCAAAAACCATTAAACTGCGGGAGAATGATCCCGCGATCATCTCTATGGACCAGCATCCGCCGCATCTGCCGCATCAGCAAACGGAAGGCCGTGTGGCTGCCGGGAAACGGCATCAGTGCGGCCTTGACAAACGCCAATGCCCATGGTACCATGAAATAACACCAGTTATATTAACTTATGATGTATTGAAGGAAAGACTATGAAAACAGAGAATATTGCCGCGCGGGTGGAGAAGAATTTTTCCTGCACCTATGTACCCTTTAGAGAATTTCAGCAAAACCAGCTTTACAGCTGCTACTGGAATCAGTGCATGGAAGCTGTCCGCGACCCGGAGCTCTTGTCCCACATCGTATTTTGCAACGACGTGTTCGCAATTCCGCCGATCAAGACATTTCTGACCTATTACCGCGAAGACTTCATAAAGCTCACCGGCCGGGACGACGCGCTGCTCGATCCGTTCGTCAAAAAGAGCATCGGCGCTTTCTGGGGCATGGTGTTTAAATTTGCTCTCGGATATCAGGGGCAAAAGAGTGTGTCGGTTTCCATGTATGACTATTTCGGGATCAAGTCGGCAACCTGTTTCAAAAAGCAAAGGGAGGGCTGAGCAATGGCGATTTCAACAGCGGGCAGCAACAAAAAATGTGCGACCTGTCAGTTTTTTGACGGGCTGCGGAGGACGGACGCCTTCGGAAAGAGCGTCGTTTATGAAGCGACCGCAAAGGGAAGCTGCGGGGCCGCGAAAAGGACCGTAGCTGTCGGCGCCGGCGGCTGTGCCCGGTGGGAAAAATGGAACAGGCTGAAGTGAGGAAAGGCAAATGGAAGAGTGGAAAACTGCGGCCGCTGATTTGGAAAGCCGCATTCCCGCCGGAATCCGCTTTTATCGCGACAGGGACACCGCTGAACTCAGACTGAGCAAAAGGGCAATCGGACTGGACGGAGAAAACAGCTGCAATATGCAGGAAAACGAGGCGGCCTTTGAGGGCTGAGCGGCTGCGGTCTTCACCCGCTGCCTTGCGCGAAACGGGACGGTCCTGCTTTCTGTCGAGGGCGGGACAGACCTGCCGGAGCCAAGAGAGGCTGCCGCCCTGCACTATAACCGGTTCCTTTACCGCGCGCTCCGTTTTCATCAGCAGTATTCGTGGTGCGGGCTTGCAAAGCTCCTGCAGTCTGCGGCCGAGGCGTTTGAAAGAAATGTTCTGTTTGCGGGAGCAGACTGCGTCAGCAGTCGTCCGATCGGAAAAGCAGGGCTGAATAACACACCGGAAAATCGGGCGGAGCACGCGTTCGCCAAGCATCCGGAGCTTCTGTGGAATTGTCTTGCACTGAGGGCGGACGACAGACCGGCTGCCCTGTACGAGCAGCTTCCGGTTGGTCTCTTTAAGCAGCGTGCTTCGGAGAAAAGCGCGATTTTCCCGCACCGAAAAGCCGCGATCGATCTCTGGTATGCGCAGGGCGAAACCATTTCATTTTTTGAACTGAAGACCAAAAATAAGATGATGGGTGCCGTCACGGAGCTGTTTTTCTACGCAAACTATCTCCGGGATATGTATTGCCGGCACGGTTCCTGGCAGCCTTCCGATGAGAGCGGCGACCGCGGCTTTGCTGTTTTGCGGCAGGGCAGGTTCACGCAGGTAAACGGGATACTGCTCGCCGACGAGATTCATCCGCTCATTGATGAGGATCTGATCGGCGTTCTCAACGCCGGCATGGAAAAGGGCATACTGCACTACGGGCTTTGCATGTATGATCTGAAAGACATACCGGAAGAGACGAAATGACCATCACCATTCACCGCGGGACGCACCAGATCGGGGGGTGCGCGACCGAGATCTGCGCGGGCGGAAAGCGCATTTTCATCGACCTCGGCAGTGAGCTGCCGGGGCCGGACGGTGTCACGCGCCCCGAGACGCTGCGCATCCCCGGTCTGACTGAGGGCGAGCCGGACTGCGGCGGCGTCTTTTTCTCGCACACGCATGACGACCACATCGGCCGGCTCGGGCGTATTTTGCCCGGCATACCCATCTATCTGGGCGAGACCGGAAAAGAGATCTATACGAGGCTGCAGTCGACGCTCGACCGGGTACCGGGTCTCGACCGCAGGGCAGCGCTCGCCCGTCTGGAGACGGCACGCACCTTCCGTCCGGCGGTACCGGTCCGGGTCGGAGGCATCCGCATCACGCCTTTTTTCGTCGATCACTCGGATTTCGATGCCTACATGTTCCTTGTCGAGGCCGACGATGTCCGGGTTTTGTTCACCGGCGACTTTCGTCTGCACGGCTTCCGCGGCAACAGGCTCTGCTTCATGCTCGAAAAATACGTCGGGCCGGTCGACTGGCTCATCACCGAGGGTACCATGCTCTCGCGCGGAGATGAAGCGGTGCTGACGGAACGGCAGCTCGGGAAAAGGGCTGCCGAGCTGCTGCGGCAGAACTGACATGTCTTCGCACTTTGCTCGTCCACGAACATTGACCGTATTGCGGCGATCTATCACGCAAATCCCGACGCCCGCCCGATGCTCTGCGACGGCTACCCACCTTTGTTTGCTATCCGGATATCCTGCGCAGAGCTCAACCAAACGCGCGTTTTGACGAACTGCTGCTTGAGCTTATGAACGCCGAGAGCGCACAGCGTCAGGATAACCAAAACCGCAAACGGCTCAAGGCGGCAGGCTTCCCGTGCACAAAGACGCTGGAAGAGCTGGATATGAGCCGTTACGGCGGCGAGCTCTCAGACATTTTCCTTAACGAGCTGGCAAGCTGCCGGTTCATCAGCGAGAAGAAGAATGTGGTCATGATCGGAAACCCCGGTCGGGGTAAAACGCACATGGCCATCGGCCTCGGCCTCAAGGCCTGTGAGCTTGGCCTGAACGTCCTGTTTAAAAACGCGTCTACGCTTTCCACGGAACTCACCGAGGCAAAGGATAACTACATGCTGGGAAGACTGGGAAAGCGTATCCGGCAAGCGGATCTGTTGATCCTCGATGAGATGAGTTATGTGAGCTTCGACCGATTCCAGTCTGAACTGCTCTTCAAGGTCATTTCTGACCGCAGTGAGTGCGGCAGCGTCATCGTCACCACGAATCTGGCGTTCTCGCATTGGACTGAGCTCTTTGAGAACACCGCGATGGTCACCGCTCTTGTTGATCGGCTGACCTTCAAGTCCTACGTTCTTGACATGAACGGAGATTCCTACAGGCTGCAACAAACCATGAAGGGCCGCTGCTGATCAGGTGGCTCACTTTTTGGTCAGCGCGCGGCTCATTTTCAGGTTGACATTTACAATTATATGCAAGGAATCCTTGAAAATATGAAACACTTTTTACAATGAATATTGCAAGGATGCAATGCATTTCTCTGCTGTGATCTCAAGCGCACGCGATATGGAACTTTGGAAGGCCCAAATCAGATGACAGAAGCGCAACCCCCAAAGGGTACATAAAGCAGTCCCGCGAAACTGTCGGAAGAATCGACATTCGGGACTTTGCACGCCAGGCCCCGTCGGGAGCACAGAAAGGGGCGAATCGGGGGAAAAAACAACGCATTTCATAAACACAACCGTCGGGTTTCGCGCAGCGGATGTAAAGAGCGCCCCTACAGGACTGAACCGCTACCCGTCAACTAATAGGATAAGGTCCAAATACTATTTTCCTTTAGTTTTTCATAATTCTTGAGTATTTGGTTTTTGGACGGTCCTGTATACGGGAAGAACAGTTCTTGAGTAGCGCTATAGCCTGAATCCCGGTATTGCTTTCCTGCAATAAACGATTTACCCGTTGCCCAAGTACCGTCATGCGTTATATTTTCGACTGCAAAACAATAATCTCGGTTCCAGGTCCTTTTCACTACAATAAGCGGAGCGCCGGATTCGGTATCGTGTTTGCTCCACAGACTGGCTATCGATCGTGGCTTGTCCTCGTTATTCAGCGGAATCGTTGTTTGTTTATCAGTTGATATATGTACATCATCCGGAGCGCGATCTTTCTGCGGCTTTTCATGTGTTTCTTCTGGGAAATTGGATGGGAGGCTGTTTCGTTCAAGAACTTCTACTTCCTCTGTTTGACTTTCAACCCCAAAACGCTCATTGGCAATCAAATACGTGAATAATTGAGCAGTAAATGACGCCGTCGGTCCGTTCTCACTTCCATGAATAAACAACAGCTCTTCCGCAATAAACCCTGTTGTTGCTGTTTGAAAATGTGTCAGCATTTTCGAAATCAGCTGGTCAGACGGCAAAGCTTTCAGTTTTTCTCGGCTGAGTATTAAGTAATCGTCTTTGTGAGAGTTTACATACGCGTTTTTCCAGACAAACTGGCCGAAGTTTGAAGGAAGCTGCTCATATTTTATATTCATGGATGGAATGATTTTTTTGTTGCTTGAGAGTGCTCTCGCGCTTTTCGTAGTCAACGTTGTGGGGTTGAACAGACCTTTGTTTTCAAGCGCGATAGCTACAGTGACCATGTCCGAAAGCGAAATATTGACCAGGTTGTTCGTATTGCAAAGGCTCGCACATAACGATGCCATCTGCTTGGAGTCATTCAATGGAATCAACTCGCACATACTTTTTTGAATTGCACTTTTGGGTATTCCATTTGCGCGTTTTGAATAGAGCTCCTCATAGAAAGTTGACGAATGAGAACCTAGGAAACTCAAAAAGCCTTCGCTTCTATCCAGTTTAGACTCAACATAGCACTTTTTGTTTTGGGAAAGCAAGGAATCTCTTTTCCGATATTCCCCTACCGGAGTCATAGACGAAAGTTGGACAAATGATTTTTGAAAGCTTTTCATTTCAAAATAATTTGATCTGTCATCTGACAAAAAACCATATGCTCCGACTGATACCGGCGTGCCAATCTGGGATTGCTCGACTGCCTGAACAATATAGGCAATGCCAAAATCCCATATATGCTGATAAATAACATACACTCGTTCGTTTTCTTTTGGCGAGAACAAGCAGGTTGGTCCCTCAATTACCAAACTGGCATTATCGACTCTTAATTCAGAAAAAACTTCGTCCCAATTAGGGTCTTCGATCTGCGAGGATACTAACGGCAGCACAATGCGGATTTGCTTTTTATTACGCCCGGGTAACTTACCGGAAACTTCTTTTACCATTGGATAGCTTGCACGACGAAATACCTCCCCGGATACTTCATCATTTCCATTAGGGTTTATCAACCATCGCATAAACTCGCCGGCAGCAGTACTGTTCTGCTCTTCCTCAGAAGGCAAATCCTCTTCCGTATAGCCTTCTGCATAATAGATGTTTTCAACGTCAATATTTAGTGGAGCCGTGATACTCATTTTGAAAACCGCTGTATCTTTGTAATGTCTCTGGCGAGTAAGAGCGAACTTTCCCCTGCTGTTTTCTATTGCAGCGGTTGAATAACCATATCCAAGAAAGACAGCGCCATGTTGTGTATTCGAATCGCTGTATTCAAACTCCATAATACGCTGTGCGATCTCATCCGAGTTGTTCTCATACGTATCCGGGAAATTATCAAAGACAACAAAACGCCTTTCAAACGATTTCGGCAAGGGCTTGGTTTCTTCAAACCATTCAATTGATTTTTCTACATCACGGTCTAAGCTCATTTACTCACCGCCAGTTAATCGTTTTCTACTTCTCGATACGCTTCAGACAGTGTAATCTTCGCAGCTTCGACTTTTTTACGAAGTTCTCTCATATTGGTTGGACTCACTTTACACCCTTTGTGCTCTTCAAAGCGGCGGCAAACCTCATCAACCAGTGCTGCGTCAATATCACGCCCGCCACAATGGATATCACCGGAAGTGGCAAGCACGGTGTAAACACAGTCCTTATATTCATTGCCGTTTTCAAGATTCTCTTGCTGAACGTCAAGGATTGCTACGTCGGCAGTGCCTCCACCAAAATCAAAGACAAGAACATTTCTGATTTCATTTTTGTCAATTTCCTGTACATGCTTGTAATAATAGAAAGCTGCCGTCGGCTCATCTATCAGAGTAACATTTTGAATACCTGCGATCTGGGCAGCGTTATAAGTATCTTGACATTCATCAAATGTAAACGCGGCAGGAACAGTTATCACTGCGCTTTGAGGAGGACAGGGCAATGATCTTGCGGCATTCCATATTTTTGCCAGCAACAATGCCGAAAGGTCCTGAACCATTATAGCTTTTCCGTTTACTTCGCCAATCGGTTTAAACCGATCCTTAATTTTAAAAGTGTCAAAACAGTTTGCATCGTTTCCTATTGCGTTTACTGCTGCCGTGTTTGCAACTTCAATGGTTTCGTACCCATTTTTATAATAAACTACGGAAGGAAAGCAGTACTTTGAATAGGCTAATTCTCTGTCACCCACGGGTTCCGGGTTTTCCAGATCTTCAAGATAGGCTTCTCCTGTCCTGTTGCAGTGAGTTAATTCGGATGTTGTCGTACCCAAGTCGATACCGATGCAGTCTTGTTGCCCCCTTTGGCTATCTGCTGTCGAAATGACAATGCCCAGTTTCGCTTGCTTTGCCCGGATTTGATCGCTCGTAAGAATCGCATTATCGCATTGAATCACCGATTTTTCCTGTTCGTTTTTGGGATCGAATGCCGATAAAGTAATTAAGCGGTTTTCATTGACTTCGATATCAACAACGATTTCGCTTGCCGACCGCGAAAGCCTTAAATTTCGCTGTTGAAGATTTCTGCTTCTGCTTTCAGTCATAGCCAGCAAGTTAATTGTTGCAATGTCTTGTCCGTCAGCAATTGAAAACTTATATCTTGCCCTGGCTGGTAATGTTTCATTATGATTTAAAAGAATTTGTTTACATTTTCTCCCGCCGTCATCGACCAAGAGACCAAGTGTATCACCAAGTATTCTCTTATCACGCTTTGCTTTTGGCAGGTTGAAAATCTCTCTGTGGTATAAAGTCGCTCCATATGATACTGCCAGCATTAAGTTGCGCGGTATCTCGCAAGGTTGAATTCCCAGACATTCGCGTATCTTTGATTTAACACCGGGAAGCTGGGAGGATCCACCTGCAAGAATTACCAAATCGATGTCATGTTTTTGCAGGTTTGCCTTTTTTAAGGCCTCTTCTATCTGCTTTACAGCTTTGTTAACGATGGGTTCGCTGATTTTTAGGAGGTCTCCGATCTCCAAGGATTCCTGCAAATGTACATTTTTGTTTGCAAAGGGAACTTTAACAACATATGGTTTTATATCCATATTTACTCCTCCACTTTTGCAACATCAGCTTTCACAATTACTTTTCCAGCAACGCGCCAGCCAATATTTTCAACGGAAACTCGTTCGCCTTCTTGCACACTTTCTTCACAATGGTGCAGCGCAGTCTCGAATTTGGTTTCAGAGCCAAACGCACCAATTGATACGATTCCAAACTTTTTCAGGTTTCCAATCATTTCGAGCAAATCGTCCTTACACATCCGAAGTGTATCCTCGTCTAGTCCCTCAGACAGAAAATAGGAAAATGCTTTTAAAAAATGATTCACTTGATAGGAGATTACAGAAACGAAATCACCGGCCTGTTCTTCTATAGCTTTTTTGATTGACACATCTCTGTCGGATCTTATTGCAGCCATCCGTATTCTTTCATTTTCCAGATCAGCACTCAAATTGTCACGTTCTCTCGTTAACTCCGCCAATTTGGAGTTTACCTCCTCCAACTCTGCAAACATTTCATTCGCCTCATTACGGAGTGTAGCAATGATATTCTCTTTCTCCGAAATGGCCGCTTTTTTGGCCGATACGATGTCTTCATTAATTGCAATCTGATTATCGATCCTTGTGATTAGTCTATGGTGTTCTGCTTCCATACGGTCCTTCTCGGCTTGTATTTGTTCAAAGTCGGAGCATTTCGCCACTAACAACTCATTAGTCTCTTCAGCTGTCTTCAGCTGCTCGGCAATCTCGCGGCATTCTGCGTCTTTCTTTTCAATAGCCTGATCCATTTCAAGCTTGCTTGCATCAAGGCTGGCGCTATTTTTGATTAAGTTTACTATATTTGGACCGTTGTCCGAAAGCATATATTCGATTAATGCTTCTTTGTATTTTGAATCTTTTTTTAGAAGGTTCTCAATATCAGCAATTAGGTGTATACGTGAATCTTTGAGTTCCTTTGCTACATCGCCAAGAACACGTGACAGCGTTTCGAAAGAAAACCCCAGTACGGAGAAGATCCATTTACCTGCATAATAGGGGTGATTGGTTGATATTTGGGCATCAATGATTTTGAGGATACATTCCCGGTCTAATGGTTGACGGATTGTGGCGTTACTTGTGATGTCACCTTTGATTATTACTTTTGATCCATATATGGCAGTATCCGGTTCACAATTGAAAAGAGGCGTGTGAGAGAAATCAATCAGTTCGTTTAGCTTAACGACATAATGGTAAACCGCTCCAATGTTCTCCATATACTTTTCTACGAAGATATAAGAGTATTTAGTTAATAGCTCTTCGAGACATGCTTTTTCTTGTTTTTTTGCTTGATTTCCTTCATTCGTATTGTCACAATGAGCAACGAGCTCCTTAAACATTACAACTGTATCATTCGGGCTTAATCGTTCTATCCCTTCTTTAAGTTCCGTTAGTGCGCCCTTCTCGCCATTTGATTTCTTTCCCTTCTGAAGGGAATGACAAATATATCGCGAAACAACGTTTGCTTGAGGAAAGGAATCTCCTGCATCGTTCGAAGAGAAAGATATATTGGGCGCACCTCCGCCTTTTCTGCGAGTTTTTCTGCCGAATACTTCATCAAGAGCAACTTGTTCTTCTTGAGAAACAATGTTTGCGGAGCTTTCTGCAGACACAGGCGGCTGCTTAGACGGTTTTGAGAAAGTAATCTTTTGCTTACTTGAATTACCTTTCTTACTCATGAATCAGTCTCCTTTTCATCACTTTTCTAATGTCGGTAATCTGGAAAGTATCATTGTCTTCAAACCACATTGTTTGCATATTTCCTGGTTTTATTTTCCTGATATCTTGTGTTAACGATTCTTTTGCCTGTATATCCTCTGTCCCCCAGTGAACAAATGCCAGATTCATGGGCAGTGTTTGCGACACAAGACGAAAGATATCTTCCCTCCCGGCATGTGTACTCAGGGGATATACCGAATCGTTATAACTATGACTTGATATCAGATAACCGTCTTCGTCCTGCGCCCCCCCGGAAATCACAACAAGTTCTTTATGATCTCTGTTTCGAATCGTTTGGGCGATTTTATAGGATGCAGTACTTCTCCGCATCGTCCCGGAACTTGCAATAATTATTGATCCCTTTTCAGGAATCACATCACGGGTCAACGGGGTGCTCTTATCCATAATATCCGTATAATTCTGATTCAGAAGATTTTCTATTGCTGCACACGTTTTGCACGAAAAACCACCAACATATACAGGTGTCTCAGGAGGAATGTCCCTGTCACGCATTAAGTCGGCAACCAGGCATAAAATTTCTTGACTGCGACCAAATGCGGTGGAAGGCAAAAGAATAGTTTTATGTTTCTTGACGTTTTGGATAATTGCATCTTTTAGTTTTTCACGCTGAACGATCCAGTTTCTGTCGTGCCTGTCACTGAGGTACGTTGCCTCGCAGATGAGTAGATCCGGGTTCCTCGGTAAATTGGTTATCTTAGCACCTTCACAAAGTTCCTGACGATGAATGCTGAAGTCTCCGGTATAAACGATTGAAGAGGACCCCATTTCCAGCTCCACAATAGAAGCTCCCAATAAATGACCGGCCGGATGCAATCTTATTTTTAGGTTGTGTGATATGCTGACCCAATGATCAAAGTCAACAGGCATGACCGACTGATAAGCTTCCATTGCCGCGCTTTTTTCTATTGGAAGGAGATCCAATTCGTCCTTTACCAGTTCTTCGAGACTCATATCATAAAGTAGAGGCTCAAGAAAAGCCTTTGTCTCCGGCGAGGTAATAATCAAGGCGTTTGGCCAGCGCTGATGCGCCAATGAGACGGATCCTGAATGGTCGATATGAGCATGAGAAATGACGATTGCATCGATATCCTGTTTCCATAAATCAAAGTTGGGATAACATGAATTATCGACTTTTCCCGGAAATACTCCGCAGTCAAGCATCACGTGATAGCCGGCAGCAGAAACCACAAAACAGCTGCATCCGGCAACACTGGAATTTCCGAGCGGAGTAATTTCGATATCACCGGTGTTCCTGATGTATTCCAAAAAACTATCGGTGTAAGGGATCTCCAGCTTTGCATTTAGCTCAGCTACTTGACTCCAATATATCCTGGGCATGTGTTTGGTTATTCTGCTATCTGCCCATGGAATGTCTAAACTTGCGGACGCATATTCATAAAACCACTCACAGTCGTCAAAGCGCTTTAATGCTGACTTGAGGATTTTGTTTCTAAGGACGTCATCTGGTTCGTGTTCTGCTTTAATTGCACAAACAAGAGGAGATAATCTGCTGAAGTGATTATATGCATTATCTGTTAATTCAGCTTGATTCATATAGGCATCGACGATGTTGCAAATATCATCGAGAAGTGCGTATTGTCTAAGCGGATTAAGTGCCTTTCGATAATAATCAGTCTGAGATTCAAAGCTGTCGTAGTCTGAAGTAACAATACGTTGAATCAACTCCAATATGTCCCGAAGGATTCCATCACCGTCATATAGCCTTTGATAATACCGAACATTGATTTTGTTCGAATCTAAATATGCCTTTAGCAAGAAGCATCCGTAATGGAAATCATCCTCTGCCTTTCCGACTTGTTTGGAAAATATCTCAGCCTCATCCATGTTATAATTAAAAAGAGAAATAAGTTCCCGATAGGACGCGGAATTCTTTTTGGAACATATCTCTTCGATCAGCTCGCAGTTTGGGACTCTTGACATCATTGCATAATAGAGGAAAAACTCAATAGCGTCGTCATCTGAATGTGAAATTGATAAGATCTCTCGTGAGACCTTGTCAACGAGCATTTCAGCGTCATCCATGTTATGCTCATGCGCAAGAATAGACAGAAATACGCGATATCCTTCTATTCCCAGAACTCCCTCCGATACTTCATCATAAAAGAACGCTGACTTGTATTTCTTATTAATTACAGACTCGAGATCAACCTCAAGAATATTCAGGTTCTGGATGACTCTGTATTTTTCAACGGAGGTTCCCGTATTAATTATCACATCGAGGGTTTTTACTACCTCTTGCTTTAGCTGATTGGTTAAATCTGCAATTCTATTATGCTCATCGAGCACAGCGGTACCGAGTTCACGCTCGCTGTTTACAATGATTGTTCCCGTTACTCGTTCTTTACCATAATTCATAAATTGAACGTCATTAATTTTATTTACCGATATTGTGCCCGATAGGATTTTATGATTAACAACAAAAAAGGATTGGCCGGGCGCATGGTCTGTCATATGAGCGCAAAGATCCTCATACGTCTCGAACCGCAGACTGCAAAATGGGCATGCATATTTTTTTGCTTTTTTAGCCGATTCAGAATAGGTAGATAACGAATCATCGCTTAAAGCTATTCTCTCTTCGGATATTCTTACATTATCTTCGTAGTATTTGGCCCATCCCATCTATCTCACTCGCCTTTCTTCACATCAACAAATGAGAGGATCTCTTTAGATCCGCAATTCATAACAGAACAGATTTTCTCAATGCTTTCAAGCGAAATGTATTCGTCTTTTTTGAGCCTTGTAATTATATTAGCAGAAAATCCGCAAGCTTTGCGAAGCTGTCCGCAAGATTTTTTCTATCTATAAGCATATGGAATAATTTATCGTAGGATAGTCATTCGGTATATTCCCACTTTTCTTTATATATTTTCTGCTTTTAATTCTGGCATCTTTCGGTTTTTCAGCACCAGCAGGAATTACCCAGGAATAGCCGACTCGCATGGCACCGGGAATGCGCCCCTCTGCGCAGAGAACCTGAACTCGGCGAGTTGAGATTCCCCATTTTTCCGATGTCTGACGGATGGAAAGATATTCCATGAGAAGCCCTCCACTTACAAAAAAAGCTCTGTATTTCTACAGAGCTTCACGTTTCGGCTGCAGCTGGCTGCCATTGAAACAGGCCCTATAGCTTTGCGTCGCTGCCTTTCGACAGTTTTGCCAAATTCCCGAAAAAATTAATTATATTATAGGCCAAATTGCGAATAAAGTCAATTTATATATGGAAGGGTTTTACAGCATTTATGCGAAAGGGAAACGAGAATACAAACCTTCTCCATTTTTCTGATCTAAGCATACGTGCCTACTTCGACGACCGGGAAATTACCCTGAAAACGCTGACCGCCGCCCAGATCGAAGATTTCTATGAAACCATGCGGGCAGCTGACCTGAAAGGCTCCACGCTGGTCCATTACCATCAGTTTATGAATCAGGCGCTGGAGGCCGCCGTCAGGAAAGACCTTCTGGCACGCAATCCCATGTACAAGGTGGATCGGCCCCGCAAGAATCTGTTCGTGGGCAGTTACTATTCCAGGGAAGAGGTCGAGAAGCTGCTGGAAGTGCTGAAGGACGATCCGCTGTATCCGATGGTTTTTGTGGACGTCTATTATGACCTGCGCCGCAGTGAGCTGCTGGGACTGGAATGGGACAGCGTCGACTTTGTGCGGAATACCCTCAGCGTGGAACACAAAGTCTGCCGCGACAACGAAAACGGTGATGATCGTGACATCAGCATTTCCAGTGAACTTAAAACACGCAACAGCCGGCGGACGCTGCCTCTGATCCCGGCCGTCCGGGAAGTGCTGGAAGCAGAAAAGAAGAAGCAGGAGCATTACCGCAAAATTTTCAAGGCGGAATACATCGGCAAATACAGCAAGATGGTGTTTGTCGATCCGGTCGGGAATCTGTATACGCCGGACTATGTGACCCGACATTTTGAGGTAGTGCTCAAGAGCAATGGTCTGCGGCCCATCCGGTTCCATGATCTCCGCCATACCTGCGCCAGTCTGCTGGTCGCACAGAGCGTGGACATGAAGCTGATCCAGCTTTGGCTGGGACACGCGAACTATTCCACCGCAGCGGACATCCACCACAGCGGACATCTACGCCCATCTGGACGCCAGGCGCACAGGATGTGACGGCAGGCACCATCGTGCAGGCGCTGGAAAAGAAACGGCGGTAACCACTGCAGCCGCAGACAAAGAGCAGCAATATTCTTGCTGACAGCAGCAAACCATCGTATAATAATGGCAGCAGATAACAATAAAGCCCTGAAAGCGCAGGCTTAACAGTGATAAGGAACTAATCACTTATCAACTGTTAGCTGACGATTTCGGGTGCACACGTGTGAGTGCTACAATAATAGTTGACCAGCTGCGCACGAAAAAGTTTACCACTGACCAAAAACCTTGTAAGATGACGGAAAGACGTTTTGCAAGGAGAGAAAGGTATGGTAGTGGGAATGGATCTGTACGCAGAAATTCGGCAGTCGTACTTGTCGGGAGAATCACAGCGCTCAATTGCACAGCGCCTGGAAATATCCAGACAGAGCGTAAAGAAGTATTGCGAAGGCAAAACAATGCCGGGCGTGCGCCGGATATATAGCCGTGCTCCAACTGTCGCGACAGATGACGTCACAGCCTTCATTCGGGAATGCACAGAGGCTGACAAAACTGAGAACCTCAAAAAGCAAACGCACAGTGCAAAACGAATCTATGACCGTCTGGTCGAAGAGAAGCAGTTCACCGGCTCCTATTCAGCCGTCCGACGCATGGTTCACGAGCTGAAGGCGGCTTATGTGCCGCCACAGGCAGATATGCCTCTCGAGTACGACCCGGGGGACGCAATCCAGATCGACTGGGGTGAAGCCACCGCGTATCTGGACGGCGTGCGGACCACGGTGCAGCTCTTCTGCGGCAGGCTCTGCTATGAGCCGATCGATCTCTGCTCCTGTTATTATCCCAAGATGGTTCCGCCGCTGGACTTTCTGGAAGAATGCCGTCGGTACTGGGCCAGGCGTGAGAATCTATTTTCCGGCACCATTGAACGGAAGATCGGGAACACCTGCTACGTTGTCAGCACGGAGTGTGGCGGCGCGGAGTTGCTTGCCCACAAGGTAAAACGGCTCATTTTCTCGGGAAAGGAGGCGCTCTGCTGATGACAGCTCCACAAAGTTATGTTAATATGAAGCCATGCACCGCGAAATCATCAGCTGACCCAGACGCAAAGGAGGACGTTATGCTGGATCAGCAAAAAATCACCATTTTATACTGCCGTCTCAGCAATGAAGACGCTCTGGACGGCGAGAGCAATTCCATCCAGAATCAGCGGGAACTGTTGACCAAATACGCAGAGGAACACGGCTACACGAATACGCGCATTCTTGTGGACGACGGCTATACCGGCACCAACTTCAGCCGTCCCGGCGTGCAGGAAGGCTTTGAGCTTGTGAAACAGGGCCTCGTCGGCTGTTGGCTGGTCAAGGATATGAGCCGCTTCGGACGCGATTATCTGACGGTCGGCCAGTACACGGACATCATCTTTCCCAGCTATGATGTGCGTTTCATCGCCGTCAACGACGGTGTGGACAGCGACAGAGGCGACAACGAAGGCTTCACCGCGATCCGCAATCTGTTCAACGAATGGTACCCCCCGCGACACGAGCAAGAAAGTACGGGCCGTTTTCCGGCAGAAAGGCACCAGCGGCCAGCATCTTGGCAAGCCGCCCTACGGCTATCGCTGCGACCCGGACAACAAGGATCAGTGGGTCCTCGATGAAGAAGCCGCGCCGGTGGTCAGGCA
>Ga0183095_10429_pt2 | contig 132369 bp, 114 predicted proteins | sample BioMet4_FD_130346 | JGI IMG/M metagenome (GOLD analysis project Ga0183095, IMG submission 130346) | Microbial communities from bioreactor (seeded with sewage sludge) at LBNL, California, USA - Biofuel metagenome 4 (v2) (version 3) | ecosystem: Engineered > Bioreactor > Anaerobic > Unclassified ...
CAACGCTTCGACTTGAATATTGTTTTCCCGGCAAAAACCATAGACCGCTTCCGCCGAGGTTTCCTCACGAAGGTCGATGCTCATGCTGGTTGCTTGGACAGGGAAATCTTTCTTGATTTTAGCGACGGCATCATCGTTTTCAGCGCCGTTTTCCGAGACAATCAAAATATTAAAGCCTTGCTTGGCGAACTCCCGCGCTAAGCAATACCCCATTCCATTCGAACCGCCAGTAATCAGTGCGACGTGATTCATAAGTTTCTAAACCTTTTTTATTATAAATGAGCGCAGGGTAAAAGAAAGAAAAAGAGCAACAAACCTTGGCTCCGCACCGTTTTAGTTCTCTTTTTCTCCTTGTTTCATCGAGCCTGGCCTTTGCCGAGTAATTTCCCAAGTCGAAAATGGGGGCTTTTTCTTGCGGTTTCGTCCTGCAAAAATCGCGGTTTGCGTGTGACAGTTCGGACAAAGGAGGCGCAGATTATCCAAGCGATTATCGAAATGATCGCCGTTGATATGGTCGACTTCCAAATGCAAAATTTTCCCATTCCATTCGCCCAGATTTCCGCAGATTGCGCAGCGGTTCGGAAGCAAATGTTCTTTCAGCAATCTCTCCCGAGTGTCTTTCCCCGTATGCAAAGTGTTTTTCGAGAAATAAGCTTCATCGGAAGAATGAGGATAAGGGCGACGACTCTTCCCCTCAACAAACCATTGTTTTCGTCCATCGAGTTTCAACGCTTCACAACGTTTCCTTAACGAAAAATACGTTCCACCCCCACAATTGCGAATTCCAAGGAGGCGAGAAAACTCCTTTTGGGTCCGCGATTGGTAAAAAAGAGCCATAAATTCTGAATCAGGTTTTTGATCGACGAGTGATGCTTTCATTGTGAACGCCTCCCCCATAATTTTACCAAATCCGAATCGAGGCGCGGAGGCAAAAAAGGTGCAAAAAAGGAGGAATTTGCATTCCTCCTTCATTACTCAACGTGGTGGCTCAGGCCGGTTCCGCTCCGGCGACACCTGCCTTTTCAGGGCAGTGCTCTGCTAACTGAGCTACCGAGCCACGTGTGATGATGGATTGGCGGACCATGGGGGATTCGAACCCCCGATCTTCTCCGTGACAGGGAGACATGTTAGACCGCTACACCAATGGTCCATCAGTCACGCCTAACTATTATCCACATCGCCCCTATGCTTTGCAAGTAGAAACTCATCGCTTTCTTCTTTCTAAGAAAGAAGGAGCCTCCCCTGCGAGAAAAGAGCCCCCTTGCGGAGGCCCTTAAAAGTCATTAGTGGATTAATAATTCGTGGCTTTGAGCTCGAAGAAGCTCTGCGGATGTCCGCAGACCGGGCACTTTAACGGCGCGTATTTGCCAATGACGATGTGTCCGCAATTGCGGCACTTCCAAACACTGACATCGCTGCCGATGAAGACAACGCCACCCTTGACGTTTTCAAGAAGTTTCTTGTAGCGCTCTTCGTGGGTCTTTTCGATCTTGGCGACCATCTCAAACTTATAAGCGATTTCGGTGAAGCCTTCTTCGCGAGCGGTTTTCGCAAACCCGGCATACATGTCGGTCCACTCATAGTTCTCACCAGCGGCAGCGGCGGCTAAGTTCTCGGCAGTTGTGCCAATATCGCCTTTCGGTTGCAGATATTTGAACCAGAGCTTGGCGTGTTCTTTCTCGTTATCAGCGGTCTCTTCGAAGATCGCGGCGATCTGCTCATAGCCTTCTTTGCGAGCTTTGCTTGCAAAATAGGTGTACTTGTTGCGGGCCTGGCTCTCGCCAGCGAAAGCGGCTTGAAGATTAGCTTCTGTTTTGGATCCTTTAAATTCCATAGGTATTTAGGATTCCTCCTTGGCTTCATTATAGTAACGTCGAAAAAAGGTTCAAGGGGAACGCTTAAAGCGCGTTGTATTCTTTTTTGAATGCTTTATAAAGGGCGAAGAGCTCTTGGTGCGGCTCATCGGGATAAGTCTTGGCATACTCGGCAAAGTTCCAAGGTTTCACGTCAATCACATGCACCACTGGCGTCCAAACTAGAGCGTGAGTGTAATGGCGAATAACAGTGTTTTCGTGGAGCGTGACGTGATCGTTATACTTGCAATCCAGAATCGCCTTCTTGGACAAAGGAACGGCATTGAGAGCCGTTTGATCGGGCATCAGCATCAATTTGGAATTGACCGCCTTCCGGGCTTTCTTGAAACAGCCATCCGCGCGGATCTCTTTGAGATTGAGAAGCATCACGCCGGTGTTGAATTTGGCCTTGAGGAAATAACGGCTTTCGATCTGATCCGGGGCGATGGCAAAATCCTTGCCCTGAAGCGGAGTGTGGTAAAGATCATTAAGCGAGCCAAGGATCACCGTATCGTAATCCAAATAAAGAACGACATCGGGAAGCTCCGGAATCAAGTCCATCAATAAGCGCATGAACGCATAAGGAGTATAAAGGTTTTTGAGATTGACGGAATTGCCTAATTCTCGTTCAAAAAGAACGCTGCAATCAATGAAGTGAACGTTTGAAGCGACTTGGTAAGTCCGAATCATCTTCTCCAAAAAAGCCCGTTCCTTCTCGCCGAGGGAGGCGTAATGTTTCTTTTTATCAGCGAAATGACCGCTAAGAAGGTATACGGAGAGGCTTTCGTTGGGGTTTTCTTTCGCCAACGAGAGTAACGACATCATGATTCCGGAAAACGCCCGCAAATCTCCCACGTATGCGACGTTCATCATGGGCTAAGACTTCTTTCCGGGATTGCGATGGACTTTGGCCCACTTCGGCTTCATTAGGACCCCTAAGGTATCGGCGATGCCATAGAAAATCATGAAGATAGGCGAAAGGAAAATGCCACTCCAATACCCTTTGAGACTCTTGAGGCCCAAATGTTTCTTCGAAAGGGTCAAAGCCAACCAGGCCTGAAGGACATAAATCACATAGAAGGAAGCAATAACGCCGACGATTCCCCACAGTAGCGTCCAAAGAATGTCCTGAGAACGTCCCGCGGTAAGAAGTTGCCCGCTGATTTCATGGACGCCCGCGAGCCAATTGCCATTCGGAACAAAGGCGTTGATCAAATGGCCCAAGATGTAATAGATGTAATAACAGGGGTACCAGGTGCAGGCCATAAAGCCAATTGGAACGAAGGCCATCTGGAAGAACAAATCAATGAAGGAAATGCGTCCCGAAACAAAGAAATGCCCTGCAAATCGCCATCCGATTTTCCAAAAGACGTCGTTGAGGCCATGCCCCATCCGCGAAACGCGGGCGAAGGTATCTTTGGCATTCGAAGGCTGATCTTCATAGACGATGGCATCGGCAACGTAGTGAATGCGATGTTTGCCCATCATCCGTTTCATGGTGAATTCGGAATCATCGCTCATGGAAAGCGCATCCCAACCGCCAATTTCCTGAATGATTTTGGTGGAGACGAGCATCCCCGCGCCTGTCAGCATGCTATCCATGTGGCAGCGTTCGCGGAAATTGCAAGCGATGCGGGAGTCGCGAACGTAATAGATCGCGCTGACTTTGGTCCAGTTGTTCTGGGTCGGATTGGTCGAGCTTTCATAAGGGCGGCAGATATCACACCCCAGCGAGAAGGCATCATTCATGCGTTTCAGATAATCGGGGCAAGCGTGGTTATCGGCATCGAAACGAATAAAGGCGTCGTAAACGCCAGGATAATCCTTAAGAATCTCATTCATGGCGTATTGAACCGGGAATGCTGCCCGATGGTGAGCGGGATCCGGATCGCTGTGGGTATAGGTAATCGCCCCAGCCGCCTTAGCTTTCGCTTCGGTATCATCGGTGCAATTGTCCGCGCAAACGAAAACGTCGAAACGATCCTTCGGGTAAGTCTGCTGATCGAGCAAACTCTTCACGGTCTCGCCGATGACGTCGCTTTCGTTGCGCGCGACGATCAAAACGGCCATCTTATGATAATTGGTGGACTCTTTGAAATGCTTTGGGGGTAACCAAATAAAAAGAATGTAAATCAATTGAATGGCAAAAAGCACCGTCGAAATGGCACAACAAATATAGTTGATAATCTCCAACGTCCTATAAAATATTTCCATAAGGCATATTTTACCTATTTTCCCCTAAAAAAGAAGCCCCCATAATGCGCTTTGGCTTCCCTCACTCTTTCGGGCGGGGGCGATATTCGACATATTCGACATTTTCGAGGCTGGAGGCGGTATCGACCATGTAGTTATAGACCGCTTTCTGTAAATCCGCGGCCCGTTCAGGAAGCGCTAAACTCGGATTCGGATAAATCGGGGTCGAAATATGAATGACGACCCGGGGAGGGAGAAAACGAAAGACTTTACGGTTCTCATAAGTGACGCAGGCCGCCACCACCGGCGCATTCAAAGAAGCGGGATAAGTGAAAGAGGCTGGGCCAAAAGGACGGATCCGGGTGCTATAAGGCCAAATGTGGGCTTCCGGAAAAATCGTGATGGCGCAGCCCCGTTTATAGTGATACTCGATCGCATCGATGAACATTTTGGTGTGCTCTGGGGTATCAGGAAGCGGGAGATTGCCGAGCATCATGATGAAGTTCCGTAAACCGAACAGCGAAACGGAGTCATCATTGGAAATAACGTAATTCCGCCGCAATTTCGAAATGAAACACTGGGGGAAGAAGCCATCCCCGATCTGGGTGTGGTTGCAGAAGATGAAATAGCCTTTTAACGGCAATTTCTTGAGTTGCTTCCGTCCCACCACTTTGACGCCCCAGCCGATTTTGCTCACGCACCAAAGAATCGGCAGAGCCAGAGTGTAATAGATTAAATAAGAAAGGAATTTCCAAAAGAAATTCTTGTGGATGTACTTGAACCGATTGCCTAAAGGCTTGCGCTTAATGCGAGTGCCCGAAAACTCGTCGTTGAGCAAATCGTCATAGTAGACTATCTTTTTGCGCCGAGCCATGGTTAATGTTTTACTTTCTGGTGATGGGCAATGACGTCTTTGAACATCAGCTCCATTTGGTCCATGACCTTATCGTACTCGAATTGCTTGGAATATTCGACATACTTCGCGCTGAGGGGAGCCCGAACTTCGGGGTGCTCATAAAAATAATCAATCCGCTCTGCCATCGCTGAAGCCGAATTCGCTTTGAAGACGCAATGTTCGTCGAGCGAGAAGCCACTCATCGCGGAAGTTTTCGCGGCGTTAATCAGCGGAATCGCCCCACAAGTCTCCGCTTCAAGAAGAGACATCGATTCGATGTCGACTGCCGAGGCGTGTCCATAAAGATCGCAAGTGTTAAGGAGAACGTTAAGCTGATCGTGGTTTAGGAACATCACTTCGGGTTGGTTCGTCAACCGTTTCTTTGCATAACGAAGAATCTGTTTTTCTCTCGGCCCTTCCCCGCAAAGCACCAGCTGAATGTCTTTTTCGTGATGGGAAAGAGAAATGGCTTTGACTAAAAGCATTTGTTTCTTTTCCTTCGAAAGGCGTCCAACGCAGACGATCACGAATTTGCCTTGGTATTTGGGATCTCTAATGGCGTTGGGATCATGATGGATTTCACTCTTGATCCCATTCGAAATCACATAGCCTTTGGGGCTATGGCCGGTTTCTTTCTCGAAAACGCCTTTGATAAAAGCGCTCGGGTAATGAATGGCATCAACATATTTATAAAAATGCGAATAGAAATTCCGATAGATGAGATTGTTGGCGATCGGATCATGAATCATGGAGAAGAGGTGCGCGGTGACGTTTTGAGCCTGAACATGGAAACCGGCGGTCACGGGTTTATCGAAATGCCGGGCGATCTTCAAAGCGTGGCGGCCTAAAGAAAACGGCATCATGATATGGACGATGTCGGCATCGTGAATCGCTTTGGCCACGGTATAGGTATCGTTTTTCGCCAGACTGACCCCGTTGGCATCCACGATCGGCTGAAAAGGCCCAAAATTCAAAGAGGGAACAACGTAATAACACTCGAGTCCTTTTTTCGAGGCATCAGGGCAAACAACCCGAACTTCATGTCCACGGGCCTTCATTGCTTTGATGAGATCGAGAGCCACGATGGTCGTGCCGTTATTGAGGGCGCCCAAGACGTCGCAAACCACGGTGATAATCATGCTTGAGGTCCTTCAGAAGGATTCGGAGCGACAAAATGAACATCGCTGTCGGCGAGCTGAGCGGTTCGCAGCAATTTTTTCTTCAAATCGCGTTTTTCAAACGCTTGTTTATCCACCGCATCCCAAATAAAAACCCAACTCGCAATCGAAAGAATTTGACTGGCGATATCAAAATATTCGGCTCCGTAAGTGCCGTCGGCGGAGAATTTATGGTAATAGCCCGTCGCTAAAGAGGTGAGCACCAAGAAGAGCACCCCAACAAAGTAGAGCCAGATAATCGAACGGTTGCAGCGGAATATCTCGTGCCTTGTTTCGTCAAATTCAAACCGGTAATTGCCTTTGAATTCCTTGCTGATTTTGTCTTGGTCGAGCGGCTTAGCGGGATCAACGAGGAAATCGACGGTGAGCGGAACGCTGACGCGAAGGTACTTCACCGATGATTCGACATAAGAGAAAAGGGCAGGCGAAAGATCATGACCCGAAGAAAACGAATCATAAATCTCGGCCCCATGGCGCAGATCCACTTCGATATGGGCGCGGCCATCTTCTTTAGTCAATTCTTTTACGTAGGTTTCAACGAAATTGTCTTGGACCAGAATCAACGCGTTTAGGCGCTTTTTCTCTTGATCCAACTCATCTTTCTTTTGGCTCATGGTTGCTATTTTAGGCGCCTACGCAGGCGCCCGCAAGGGCAAGAGCTCTACTCTTGTTCTCCAAAAAAGAGAATCACGATTTAGCGGGATATCGGCTCGCTCGGACCAAGGTATTCGTATTGAGCGCTTCGCAACAACGTCACGCCGCAAAGGAGCAAGAAAGTCCAATCTGGCGTGGAAACAGTCGCTATCCCATAAAAGACAATGGCGCTAATCCAAATGCCGACCTCAAGCAAATAGGAAACCATAAAGGCCCACATCGGTCCGTTTTGATTGAAGAGGCGATAGATCGGAAGGACAAAGGAACTGAGAATTGCAAGGATATTGACCGCTAACAACACTTTGAGGGCCGTCAAAGGCGCTCGGGCAAGATAAAGATTTTTGCAGGTCAACAAAAGCACCAAATCCATCGCAAGGGCCAATAGCCCCGTGAAGAAAAAAGCGAACTCGATGAAGAACTTCTCTTTGCGGAAGAGCATCACCAAAGCGAAAATCGCGGTGAGGCTAAAGGTCCCCCCGAGAAGGACAAAATACCAAAGATGAAGCGGTTCTTGATTGAGATAGAGATAGGTCGAAATCGCCAAATAGCCCAAACCTGCAACGATGGCCAAAAGAATTAAAACATAGGCCAAAATGCGCGAGAGTTTCTGCATCAAAGTATAATTTTGTTCCGGACTCATAGGTGTATTATCGCCCTTTAAGGGCGCAGGAACAAGAGAACGTCGCGTTTCTAAAGAATCAAATGTTGATTGTCTTTCTTTTATACAATGTACAAAATAATTTAAAAAGCCTCGATTGCTCGAGGCTTAATTACCGTTTGGTTGCGGGGGGTGGGCTTGAACCACCGGCCTTCAGGTTATGGGCCTGACGAGCTACCACTGCTCTACCCCGCGATAACTTGCGGCTTGACTATGATAGTCGCTTAATTCGCAGGGCGCAAGTGTAATGTTTTCTTGGCTTAACGAAAGGGCTTTAGTTCTTTTTGATGTAATAGAGCCGGCCGCCGAAATCGCCGAGCAAACGGATGTCTTTGTTGTAACCCGTCCCACTCCATTCTTGATCAAGGAAGACACCCGAAGAAAGGAGAGCGTTTCCTGAAACATCACCCTCTTGAACTTCGCTTTGCATATCCTTCTTTTGATTCATCACGTTCAACAGAAGGCCGTCTTCCTTAAGATGGATTGGCGAGACCGCGTTAACGAGATGACCAAATTTCTTTAAGGGAATCGATTCCTGACGTGAGACGTAATGGTAAAGGGCGTCCGCTTTGAAATTCAATCCTTCGAGGTGGCTTTCTTCCGGGGCCGGGAGCTGAAATTTCTCGAAGGTGCCGATCACGCTCTCATCCCCATTTTGAACTTGCCAAGAAGCATAATTGCCGTTGGCGAAACTCGCCACTTCGCTCCACGTGCCCATCTGGAAGAGATCGCGGTGGCTCTTGTAATAAGCGATTTGGCCTTGGATGACTTTTTCATCGATCGCCGAGAGATCGTTAAGGTCGAGTTCGTAGCCTAAAACGCCAAACGCGGCCACATCGAATTTCGTATCCAAAGAGGTCAGACGCAGCATTTGGTTGGAGGTCTTTGCGGCCACATGGTTCGAGCAAACGGATAAGGGATAGCCCAAATATGCACCGCTTTGGATAAAGTAACGCTGAAAGGAATCGGTGTCATCGCTGAGCCAGTTTTGAGGGAAATACGAAAGCATGCCCAAGTCAAAGCGGTTGCCGCCCGAAGCGCAATTTTCGAAAAGAACGTCGGGGAAGGCGGAAGTAATCCGTTTCAAAACGCTATAGAGGCCCAGGACATAATCATGGAAAAAGGACGAGGGGACGGCAGGGAAATCGCTCATCATCCGATTGCAATCCCACTTGAGATAGGTGATATCGGCGCTCGAAAGGACATTCGAGACCGACTCAACGATGAAGTCTTGCACCTCTTTTTTCGTGAGATCGAGGGTGAATTGATGACGACCTTTTAGGGGTTTATGCAAATGGTCTTGGATGATCCAATCCGGATGGGCTTTGTAGCATTTGCTTTCTTCGTTTACCATCTCGGGTTCCATCCAAATGCCAAAGCGAAGATGATGAAGACTTGCGATGTCGCTCAGCGCCTTTAATCCCCCGGGGATCTTCTTGGTGTTGGCTTCCCAATCGCCCAGGCCATGAGAGTCATCGTTGCGGGTGCCAAACCAGCCATCGTCGAGGACGAAAAGCTCAATGCCCAAAGAAGAAGCCTTTTTCATCAAGGCAATCAGCTTGGTCTTATTAAAATCAAACATCGTGGCTTCCCAGTTGTTATAAACGACTGGGCGGACCGTTTCTTTATACTGAGGCTGGATCACGCAGTCATTGACGAAATGCTGCATCGTATGAGAAAGGCCATTGGTACCTTCTCTCGTATAGGCCATAATCCCCATCGGCGTGGCAAAGGAAGCCCCTTTGACGAGGATTTTGCGAAAATAGAGTGGCGAAATACCGCTTTGGATATGAAGCGAAGAGAAAGCATCAAGTTCCAAAGACTCTTCATGGTTGCCACTGTAGACCAGGTTAAAACCATAGCAAACGCCACCGCGGGCATTGGCACCCTTCTCCTTAATAAGGAAAAACGGATTATGGCGATTTGAAGAAAGACCGCATGTCGATTCGTTGACCAAACGACCATGCCCGATCCGAACTTCTTCTTGGTTGTTCTCATTGGCCCAAGAGCCATAAAGCGTCACCAGCGAATACTCACGGTTTGGCAGGACGAGCTGGAAGCTTTCGACTCGGGAAAGAGCAAGCGGGAATTCGTTGTCGTTACGAATTTCGACGTAGCGGCCAATCACATCGTTTTCTTCATAAACGAAATAGTGAAGAAGCAAGGTGGCCTTCATCACCGGTTCGATGCAGTTGATCACCAACTCCTCTTTCGCTCCGTGCGGCGTTGGCATTTCGCTCAGAGAAACGGGTTTACGAATCTGATAGGATTGATAAACAAAGTCAAAAACTCCGCCATCCTTGTTGCTCAAAATCAAGGAAGGCCAGCAATAATCGCCACGCCCGGCGGTCGAATATTCGGCATTAAGGTAATCCAGAGAAATCTCGGGATGGGTTTCATCGTAAGATAACGACGTCCCCTGCCCCGTCGGATAACTGCGGCTCAATGAAGGCGCCTCTTTCAAGGAAAGGATCCGGTTGCCATAGTACTCGGTCACAACTTTTTTGTTCGGCGTGACATGAAGGAGCAAAGACGTATTGAGAGTGGAAAGAAGGAAATAGTTATTTTCTGTGGTTACCATACTTTTTTATTATACCTGTTGTGATAACATTAGCATTATGAAAACCGCAATTAATTTTGGCTGGAACTTCGTCCCAGGCTTCGATAAAAGCTACTTGGATGCCCTGCCCTCAAGCGCCATCAAAGTCGATCTCCCTCACGCTCCCGTCAGCCTTCCGGTGAACTACTTTTCGGAAACTCTCTATCAAGGTCTTTGGACCTACGAGAAAACCTTTGACCTCGTTAAAAACGAAAATGAATTAGCTTTCCTTGTGTTCGATGGGGTCATGTTAAAAGTCCATCCTTACTTAAATGGCCACGATTTAGGGGAAAAGATCTCCGGTTGGGTCAGCGTCCGTTACGACATCACGCCTTATGTTCTTGAAAAAGGAAACCGACTCGTGGTTGTCGTTGATTCCACCGAAGACCCGCATGTCCCCCCGTTTGGCCGGGTCGTCGACTATTTGACCTTCGCCGGGATCTATCGTCCCGTCCGGGTTGAAACCCGTCCGAAGACCTACATCAAGAGCCTCCATGCCGAAGGGAATAAAAAAGGATTGTTGACTTTGGACGCCAAAATCGAAGGTGATGCTAGTCAAAGCGATTTGACTTATCGGCTGTCGTTTGGCGGCAAGCTCATCAAAGAATTCAAAACTCCGACCCTTCAAGTTCCTAATGTCGCCCTATGGGACCTCAAAACCCCCTACCTTTATCGGCTCGAGGCGATCTTAAAGTCGCCTTTTGGGGTGGATAATGTGACCCTCATGGTGGGCTTCCGTGAGGCAAAGTTCACGCCTGATGGCTTCTTTTTGAATGATAAACGGATTAAATTAATCGGGCTTAATCGCCACCAAAATTATCCTTATGTCGGTTGTGCGATGCCTGACAGCGCCCAAAAAGAAGACGCCGAGATTTTGAAAACGAAACTGGGTTGCAACATCGTCCGCACTTCTCACTATCCTGATTCGGAAGCTTTCTTATCCCGTTGCGATGAGATTGGGCTTTTGGTCGTTGATGAAATTCCGGGTTGGCAATATATTGGCAAGGATGAAGCTTGGCGGAATAATTTCCAATACTTCGTTGAAGCAATGGTCGAAAAAGAGCGGAACCATCCTTCGCTCATTGCCTATGGAACCCGCATTGATGAGTCGCCCGATGACGATGAGCTTTATTCCAAAGCCGTTAATTTCGTCCACCAAGCCAATCCTTCACGGCCCTGTTTGGGCGTTCGCAATTTCAAAACCTCACATTGTCTGGAAGACATTTATGCCTACAACGATTTTTCTTGCGGTTCATTAGATCACGGCCTCGACCCCCGCAAGAGCGTGACCGGTGCCAAAAATAAGCCGCTTTTGATCAGCGAACACAACGGCCATATGTTCCCGACCAAACAAATCGATTTTCCAATGCGACGCCTTGAACACGCCTTACGCCACCTCAAAGTGATGGACGACGCTTATGCCGATGACACCATTTGCGGAGCGATTGGCTGGTGCGCTTTCGACTACAACACCCACAAGGATTTCGGCTCAGGCGACCACATCTGTTATCATGGCGTCGCCGATATTTACCGCAATCCGAAAGCAGCGGCTTTCGCTTACGCCTCGCAAACCTCCCCTCTTCCGGTGATGTGGATCGCTAATCCCCCGACTTTAGGAGACTATGACGAATGCCTCAACAAGCCTCTCTACGTTTTTACCAACTGCGATTATGTCGAAATGTATAAAAACGATAAATTCGTCGAAGTCTTTAAACCCGATAAGAAGGATTTCCCCCATCTTCCGCACGCTCCGATTGTCATCGACGATTATATCGGCGCTTTAATGAACGGAGAAAAATTCTCGGAGCACGACCGCAAGATCATCAAAGAAGCTCTCAACACGGTTGGACGGACGGGTTTTGCTCACATGAAAAAGAGCCAATTGCTCCGCTATTTCCCAGTTTTGATGCGCAATCATCTTTCCATCGCCGACATCAGCGCTCTCTATAATAAGTACATGGGGACCAACGACGTCGCCAATGTCTTTGATTTCCGCGGCTACAAAGAAGGAAAACTCGTCTGTGAAAAGAAGTATGGCCCTTCAACCCAATTCGCCTATCGTTACGAAGTCTCGAACCAAGCGCTCCAAAATGGTGAAACCTATGATGTCGCTCGCGTTTCAATCAAGTTCGTGGACGAATGGGGATCGCAGCTTCATTACGGCCACAACGTCATCTCGTTCCGAACCCTCGGGCCGATTGAAGTGATCGGACCGAAGAGCGTGGCTCTTGAAGGCGGGGATATCTCCGTCTATGTCCGCAGCCTCGACGTCGAACGGACGATGGATGCTCGGCTCATCATCACGACTGATTTGGGCGAGAAAGCAATCGACTTCACCGTTCAATAAAGCCTGCAAAAAGCGATTCGATTTAAAAAATCCCTAGCAAACGCTGGGGATTTTATTTTTGTTCTAAAAGCGAAACGCTAAGCCGTTGGCGCCGGAGTGGTCTCTGTGTTAGCCAAAGGTGAGGCAGAGGCTTTTTCGTCCTCCTGATGGCGGGCATTAAGCTCTTCGACGATCTTGGCGTAATCATCTTCATCGAGATGATAACCCCAATGGCAAATGGCCCAGGCAGCAATCATGCAAACCAGTATCGAGCCGATCATGCCAATGCCAAGACTCACTACTTGATTGCGGGCGACGTTGGAAATAATCCCGTCGATTTGAATTGAGCAGAACAGCTGATAAAAGACGCTTTGATCCGGATCGTTGCTGATGCTTTCGGCCATTGCCGTCTCGGCTCCTGAAAGGTCATGAATCACCGCGGTGAATAAGCCTGAGAAAACCAAAGTAAGGTAAATCACGCCTTTTTGAATGGCGCTGCCGAACTTAGCATCAAGCGGCCGCCAAGAGAAGATCACCGATTCACGCCGAGTGCCGAATTTCCATTCGTTGTATTCAATGGAATTTTGCATCATCAGCAAAAGAACGAGATAGAACACGCCTTCACCAGCGAAGAAGACGACCGGCGGGAAATAAAGAAGCCAGACCGTGCCGCCTAAAGCGTAGGCGAGTCCCGAAGCGTTGACGTCGGCGTTGTAAGCCAAAGGATGCTCACCAAAAACCGGTACGCCGATAATGAACATCACAACATAGGCGGCGATTGTGATGGCAGCGCTCCAAGTCAACAAGGTTTGTTTCTTAAAACGTTTTGATAGCGCGCCAAAGAGGAACTGGGAAAGCAAAGTCCCCAAGACATACATAACGGTAAAAACCGTCATGATGGTCCCGCCTTTGCCACCGCCATAACCATAAACCAAATAGAAATAGGTGACGCCAAAGCCAATCATCATGCTAGAGCCAGCATAATAAATGAGAATCGCAAAGACCGAAGCCCGCAAAGGACGGTTCTTTTTGACCACAAGGAAGAGGTCTTTCAACGAGGTCTTCTCGGAGATCTCTTCTTGCTTGGGATCTCGTTTCTTTTCCTTGCAGAAGAAGAACACGGCGATTTGAGATAAGCCAAAGAGAACGCAGGAAGGAATGGCGATGAGCGTGTAGATGTGATCATAGTTCTGAGCGGAAGGGAGCAAAGAGCAAATCGCGTACATGCTGAAGGAACCCAGCGAAACAAAGATCGACATCAGGGTGGTGATTTCTTTTCGCTTCTTCTCATCGGAAGTCATCGAAGGCAACATCGACCAATAGCCAATATCGTTGAGGGTGAAGACCGAATCCCAAAGGAAATAGAAAATCGCCCAATAAACGACGAAATTCCAGCCTTTTGGTCGGATGCAGAAAAGCAAAGCCACCACAATTGAATTCAAAACGCCGCCAATCAAAATCCAAGGCCGGAACTTGCCGGTTTTAAGGTGGCATTTTTCCAAGATAATGCCGAACAGCGGATCGTTGATGCCGTCCCAAATCAAGAAAACGATAAAGAGGGCGTTGATAACGCCGATCTGAGCGTTATAGGTCGCGGCGTCGCTATCCAGAACGCCCGAATACATAATGTAATTGGTTAAGAAGCCCGATACGAGAGCGTAGAGCGCGTCTCGAAACATTCCCGACACCGAATAGACCCATTTCGTGGTTTTGGGGATCGTATCGCCGTCGTAGGTCCCTGCCGTTAGGTCTTTTTTAATCGCCATGGAGTAACCCTCTTTATTCCTTGTCTTGCCCTTTATTCTAAGATTCTTGCTAACAAATGTAAACGCTTACAAGTTTTCGTTTTCGTCCAAAGTCCACAAATGTTCCCACCGGAACTAAACAATCCGGGTTTCGAAAAGAGAAAGAAAAAGTTATTTCTTCTTTTTCACGTTGCCATCGCATATTTTCATGGTATATTTTTATTGTTGATAGATTATCTATCACTTTTGAATATATGAAAAAACCATTTTCTCCAGAGAAGAAGGCAAGCGTCCAGGAGCATATCCTTTCGTGCGCGCGGGATCTTTTCTTATCTCAGGGAATTGCGGCGGTCAAAATGACCGATATTGCCGAAGCTAGTCATTTGGGTGTGGCAACGCTTTACCGCTACTTCAAAGTTAAAAAAGCCATCGTCATCGCTGTGGCGATTTCCCTATGGAATGAAAAGCGAGGGGAGTTTGCAAAGATATCGGAGCAAAATGAGGAACAAAATCTTTCGGGGATCGAATCCCTTAAAAGCCTTTTCGATCATTTCGTCTCCCTCTTCAATGATCAAAAACCCTTTGTTTTATTCGTCCGCGATTTCGATTCTTTTTGTCTCAACGAGCGCATCAAGCCTGAAGAGCTCCGCGACTACGATGCTGTCTTCGCCCAAATCGAGTCCCTTTTTATCGCCTGCGGCGAAAAAGGGGTAAAAGACCATAGCATCCGCGCTGACCGCGATATCCCTTTGATTTATTCCGCCTATTCGCGTGCCCTGATGGGCTTAGGAGAAAAGTTGGTTGGCACTGGCGCGATCGTCCCTTCGGATGAGAAGGAAGACCCCCGAAAAATGATCGAGGCTCTCGTTGATGTTTTAATCGCTTATTTTGCCCAATAAGGAGGCAACATTATGGAAGATAAATCCAAAGTGATCTTCGGCAATCCCATCGATCACGAAACCATCGAAAAAGGATTAAGAAGCCAAAAGAAATTCCTGAAGAAATTCGGAGATGACCGTCAAAAGGAATACCACCTCTCGGCTGTTGAAGTTCCCTCTTTGAAATCTTTGGGGGTTCAAAACCTTGTTTTGGCGGAGCAACCTTTCGTTTTTCCGAAAAATGCCGTCGTGATTGGCAATATCCGGATGGGCTTTGGCCATTATCGGATTTCAATGGCAATGGCCTCCTGCGCCAAAGCGCTCGGCTATGTCCCCTACTGGTTTGACCTCGCCTCTTTCGATGCCACTGGCAGCAAAATGATCCGGGCCCAGAACGATCTGTATTCGACCGGATCCAAGATTTCCCAAAAATCGAGGCTTTTCAATAAGACGGTTTGGGAGCCGATGAATTCCGAAGGTTTCCGCAAGATTACCTATAATTCAGTCGATCAGAAGAATTCCGAGCTTCTCGTTCCGCTTTTCCATGATTTTCCGAAGGATATTCCCTATATCGCTACCCACGTCTGGCCCAGCCAAGGCGCCATCCACGCCGGCCTCACTCACGTCGTCAACGCCATTCCCGATAATTGGCCGATGGGCCTCCACCTTTCCGAAGGGGCGATTCACACCGTTCAAACGCCTTTCGCGTATCTGGGTTATAAGATGCTCCATGGCATGGCCAAAGAGCCTTTGAAAGGAATGGACGAAAGCGATCTCTACGAAGTTGGACACTATGTTGATGATGAACTCGTCCGCAACATCGATGGGGATACCGCTTTGCGTTTAGCCCGCATCGAAAAAGGCGAACCGCTCCGTTTCTTATTGACCGTTGGAGGGGCCGGGGCCGGCGAAAGCCAATTCCTAGCGATGATGAAACATCTCATGCCCTACGTCAAAGCGAAGAAAGCCGCCCTGTTCTTAAACTTCGGCGATCACCTTGACGTGGATCAATATCTCTGCAAAAACCTTCCGGATTTTAACAAAACCCCCATCCGTTTCTTTAACGAATATGACAAATTGAATGCTTTTGTTGGGACGATGGACTCATCGAAGATCGAAGGGGTCTACCTCGTCTACAACCAAGGCATCTTCGAGGCGGTGTATAGTACCAACCTTTTGATGCGGAAATGCGATGTTCTCATCACCAAACCTTCCGAACTCGCTTATTACCCGATTCCTAAAATCTTCATGCGTCACATCGGCGGTCACGAAGTCTATGGCGCAATCCACGGACAAGAAGAAGGAGATTCGACCTTCGAGTGTCCCACTACCGAGACCATGAATGCGATGATTGACCGCTTCATGAGCGATCGTCAATTGGTCGAACATTTGGTCAAACAAATTAAAGTTCTCAAAGGCGAAGGTCGCTATAATGGCGGCTATGAGGTCGTGAAATTAGCGGTCAACGGCCGTCCTCAATAAAAGAAAAACCCGGAGTCAATCCGGGTTTTCATTTACCAACGGTTGAAGACTTTTTCCGCAAAACCAGGCAAGTTGACGATGCTGAAGGTTTTGCCATCGACATGGATGAAGCCTTTGAAAGTGCCAAAACATTGATGTTGATCACTCTTGAGAAGAAGGTAATTGCCCCCACCCGCTCGGTCAAGAACTGGGGTGAAAGTCAAATCGATCGCCGCATCGCTCGAGCGGAACTTCCAAGGTTTTAAGTAATCATCATGCGCTTTCTCGTCCATCGGGATATCGAACTTCACATCATTTAGTTTATAAACATCCTGGTCCACGAAAAGCATGTTCTCGCTCGCCTTAGACGTATCGCCGAAACCATAGCCGAGGTTCCAGCCGATCGTGTGGCCATCCTGAATGGCGTTTAAGGAGGACCAATACCAAAGATTCTGATAGGTCCAAACGCCCCTGCCCCAATCGAGAACGCCATAAGAATCCTTGTTGAAATCCAAGAAATCATCGCCTAATTTGGCATAGCCGCTGCTGCGGAGATTATTGATTTTCTGGTTGTAATAAAAATGGTGGTTTTTCTTAAAAGGCGTCGCGATCACCATTGAATTTCCCCCGGTGGTTTCTTCGAGGAAAATATCGACTCGGAGTTCGTGCCCAGCCTTATCAAAACGAGGCCAAACGCAATAAAGATGGCGTTTCTTCCCTTCGTGGGTAAAACGCATCTCAACTTTTTTGTCTTGATAAAAGGTGTCGCCCATTGCGGAGGTAGAGGGCAGAGCGCGTTTCCCGTAGGAGAAAGGATGGACCACCATTTTTTCAACCACTGCCGGTTTGGCAAAATTCAAAACGGAGGCGGAGCAAAGATCCATATAGCCATTATCGTCAATCGTGAGAGCAATCCCCCGCTCCTTATTGCCTACGTAATAATAATCCCACTCTTTGATCCGGCCTTTCGGGGCTTTAATCATTTTGCGGTCATAGGTTTTGACTAAAGAATAGGCAAAACCACATTCGGCTAAATTGCCATCTTTCCCCAGCAAAGGCCCGGGTGAAAGAAGATGCTGTTCGTTCATCGTTTTTCTCCTCCTTCCCTATTAATATCGCACAAAAAATTGCGTTCGGGTTGAAAAGAAGCAAAAAGAAGAAAAGAAAAGCCGAAAAAAATCCTTCACCGATACCCTGAGTGTTAGAATAGCCATTATGAAAGTGGCCAAGAACATCCCTGTTTTGGAAGGGCTCAAGAAGGTTTCGCTTTATCTTTGGGCTTTGCTCTTCGCTTTTCTGGCTTGCTTCTTCTTTTCTTCGTCCACTTCGCCTCTCTACCCCTACACCAATATCGACTGGATCAATCTGGACTCCAATTTTTTCCTTTATGAAGCCAACCTTTGGCGTCAAGGAGGCGTTCCTTATGTCGATTTCTTTGATCACAAGGGCCTCTTTCACATCGCCCTCGATTATGTTGGCCTCGCGATGGGAGGACGTTATGGGGTATTTTCCCTGCAAATCCTAGCCGGATTTATCGGATTGGTCTTTTTCTTTAAGAGCATCGCTTTATTGGCGCCCACGCAAAAGGAATGGATTTTGTTCGCTGGGATTGCCTACTTTGGCGTCTATTCGATCTCCCCGTGCGGCAATAGCGAAGGCGAATGGATCCTGCCGTTCGTCAGCGCCGGTTTTTATTTCTTTGTGAAAGGGATTAAAACCGCTCGCCTCAGTGCCTTCCGTCTGGCCTGTTTCTTCGCTGGACTTGAAGTCGGCTTAGGCTTGAACTCCCGACCCCTTGATGCCTTATGGGGCGGGGCCATGGTGGTGGCCTATTTCGTTTATTATCTTCGCCAAAAAATGGGACTTGAGCTTCTTTATGATGCCTTAATTGCCATCTTCGGATGCCTGATTCCTTTCGCGATTTTCCTACCAATCGCCAGCGCTGGCGGCTATCTCTCTTTGATGTTCCAAAATGTCTTCTCGGAAGGTCTTGTCTACATCAAAATGCCACTCGATAACGTAGAGACTTGGCTGAACCGTCTTCTGATCCTGGGCGTTTTCGCCCTCGAATTCTTCCTCTACCGCCTTCAAATCAAGCGAGGCGATCGCTTTATTGGGGAATTCTTCTTCGTTTCCGCCAGCATCTCCTCGATTCTTTATTTTGTCTGCGCCCGCTACACCTCTTATTATTGGAGCGGTTATACCTTTTATCTTCTCAATCTGATTTATGGGCTTTCTTTAGTAAAGCCCGTTGCCCTTCCTCGTTGGAGTTTGGGCAAGAAAACCAGTCTCATCTTTGGCAGTCTTTTGACGGTTTGGGCTTGTAGTTTTCTGACTCTTTATTACACCGTCGGCTATGGGGATTTCTCCGCTCATAATGCTCAAACAATCGCTGAAGTGATTACCACCACGATTCCCGAAGCGACACGAATGAGCCCAGGCAAAGTCTTTGCCATTGATTGCGATGCCGGCGTTTACACGATCGGCGGAATCACGACGGGGGATAAGTATTTCGCCAATCAAAGTTGGTGGGCCCGTTTCACTCCGGAAGTCAAAGAGGACATCAAAGCGTATTTAACTTCGGCAAAACGTCCCGAATACCTTTTGGTCAGTGAAACCAATATTTGGACCCACGATAACTTTGGGGCGACGATCGACGCCCATTATGCTGCAATCGATGGCACCAAAGAACGCTCACAAGGGCAGTTCACCATCTACCACGTTCTTTAAATATCCCTAGCAAATCCTTCGTCTTTTTATTTTTAGGCTGCGGTAGTAACCCCAAGAAAGAGGTTAGCCAATAAGCCAATACCGTAGCTGATTGCGGCCACCCCTAAGGAGATCGAGACCATCAAAAGGAAATGCTTGAAGAAGGGTTTTTCTTGGGCGACGGAAATATAGTAATTGAAGAAAGCAATTTCAAGAACCACCTCGGCGATCATGACGCCGAAGGCCGCAAGATAAAGGCTGTTATCAAAACAAAGATAAGGCAAAACCAATAAAGCCACCGTGAAAATATAGGCTGCGCCGGTGTAGAAAGAGGATTTCAGGGCGTCTTTATGCCCTTCCGCGCTCTGAGCGAGATAATTCGAAGCCATCATCGATAAGGTGGCGGCGAAACCCGTCACGATGCCGGTGAGAGCCACCGCTTTGGTATTGGCCAAAGAAAAGGTCACGCCCGTGATGGCGCCCGTGAGTTCGACCAGCGCGTCATTTAAACCCAAAACCATCGATCCGACGTAATGAAGACGCTCTTCATCGAGCATGCCTTCCACTTCGCCTTCATGTCGTTTTTCGTCTTCTAGCATGCTCGCGGCCTGGGGGTAACTCTTGGAGAGTTCGGCATATTCTTTTTGACCGAATCCTTCGCCTTTTTCCATTTTCTTTAAAACGAAAGTAAAACCCATGACCACCACCAAAATCTTTAAGTAAGTCACATGGGCTTTGAAACTTTTATGGGTCAAAGCCGCCCACATCTCATAGTGTTTCATCTCATCATGCGACATCTGCTCCAATAACTGGGCATTTTCCGGATGCTTTTTCTTTTGCTTTTTCGCCATGAACGCGTAAATCGCCGCTCCATTCGCTTCGTCCTTTTGGGCTTTGATAATCCGCTTCGCTAAGGCTTTTTCTTCTTGTTCCATGCTTTTAGCTCCGACTAATTGTGGCACACTCTTTTGAAAATGATACCGAAACACATCAAAAAAGCCCCAGAAATCTGGGGCTTAAGTGGCGGAGAGTTTTACTTCCCGTACGTGATGAGAGAGATAAAGTCTTTCTCCGGAATCGCCCGAGAGAAAAGATAACCTTGCATATACGGAATCTGCATGTGCAGGGCAAGCTCCTTCTGCTCTTGGGTTTCGATGCCCACGCAGGTGATGGTGAAGCCACTCCGAAGCGCGGCGTCGATAAAGCGGGAGAACGAGGCATAATCGTTCGGGGTCGAAACGGCTTCGCGGATGAGAGAACGATCGGTCTTGAAATGGGAGATGCCCAAATTGCGGAGTTCTTCTAACGGCAACATCTCCGGGTGGTAATCCACCACTTCGAAGACGATACCGAGCTCTTTGGTCGCTTGTATCAGTTTGGTGAGATCGGCCTGGCAGGGAACGACGTCCTGGGCATTGATTTCGAAAAAGACATAGCCAGCGGGGAATTGGTAACGGGTTGAAATCCGTTTGACTTCATCAGCGAACTTCGGATCTTTGATGGTGCCGCCCGACAAATAAATCGAGATTCCTTGGATTCCCGCGCTCTTGAAGAAACTGAAGGCGTAACGTTCGTAGATCTTGCCGGCAGCGCGGAAAGCGCCTTTATCAACTTCGCTCGCTAATTTCTGGGCGTTGGCTAAGGGAACGAATTCACCAGGCGGAATCGGCGTGCCATCGGTTCCATAAAGACGGGCTAAGACATCGGCGGCGACAATCTTGCCGCTCACGGTCTCGTAAATCGGCTGAAGGGCAATTGGCATTTCTTCTTGAACGAGGGCGGCTTTTAAGACATCGATGATGTAGTCATCACGGAGCGCTCTCCGCGGATGGCGCGAAGCCACTTCGACCAAGAAGCCGGGGCCAAAGCCTTCGCTTCGGGTGAGTTCGCCTTCGATGAGGGAGAGGGCCTCTCTCGTCGTCGGGGCATCGGTGGGATAGGAGATGGCGCAGAAAGAATACGCTGGGGTGAACGGGATGAAGCGGACTTCGAGAGGGCCGCGCATCAGTTCGGAAATTTCTTCGACGAAATCCATGATCTTCGGTTTGGTGTAACTCTTGAGCAAGAAAGCGATCTCGTATTCGCCGCATCGGTAGAGCAAATCGCCATATCCGGCATCCTGAACCGCCTTGCAAACGCTGGCCATGATCGAGTTGGCGTCACTGCCGGGGGCCTTTTCAAGAATCTCATCCGTGCCTAAGAGACGAACGCCGACGATATAGCCGACTGAGCCCAGCTTAATCTGGTGCGAAAGATCGAGGGTAAGGGCCTGGATGTTTTTGATTGAGAGATTCTCATCCAAAAGATGCGAACCCCCATTCACGACGGCATCATCATGAGACGAGGACTCGATCAAAATCGTGGCATTGTCGTTATGGGCGCCATGGAACTGCAAAGTCGAGACCGTGCTTTCGGTTGCGGAAATGTGGTTGATAATGCGGTGATCGGCCCCGCCTTTTAACGGACAATGGCTGCAGGGCGAATTATGATCGCTCCGCAGAACCTTGAAGCAAACATCGCCGACTTTCGCTTCGGGGAAGGCTTTTTTCATGTTCTCCGAAAGATAAGTCAACATATAAGAGGACTTGTCAATGCTGTACAAATACTTATTGGCCCGGGCCGATAAGGCTTCAAGAAGCTGGCGTGAATCATCGCTCGAGGCTTGATAGTCCAAAGTGACCACGTAAGAGGAGGCCATGGCGCTATAACGGTTGAGATTTTCCCGAGAAAGAAGGGCGAAATAAGGGCGCTTGGTCGATGAGGTGAAATAGAGGAAACCCCGTTTGGCGCCTTGGTAGGTAATGGCGCCGAAGTAGAAGCTCTTCACATCGATGTTATTAAGGAATTTGCTCATCGAAGAAGGAAGTTCATCGACCGAAGCGGCCGAGAAGGACATATCATCGCGAGCGGAGGTATAGAAAGGATCGATATCCTTGGCGAGGATGCTCGTTCCCAGTCGGGCGAAGGATTTGTTTTTCGCCTCTTTGCCCGCTTCCATGACGATCTCGTAAGTATCGGTTTCGGCGCGGTAGACCATTAGACCGCTGACTTCGAAATCGCTCGAGACGGCAAACCACCGCGCGAAATCCTTTAACGCCGAAAGCTGTTCGGCGTAAGTCGAAGCCTCGGCGAAGTTCTTTTCGAAGTTTTCGATCGTCGCGAGGTAAATGACCCGTTTATTGTTTTCCGAAAGAATCGAGTGCGGATAATAGACGCTTCGGACGCCCGTATGAATCGAAACATCCTTGCTTTCGCCTAAGGCCGTTAAGCCGTCTTGGACCATGTTTAATAGCGGGGTATAGGGGTAAATCACGGCGCCGAGTTTGCAATAGCAAATGCTCGTCAAATCGTCGTAAGGCGAGACTTTGAATTGATTGTAGGAGGAGACGAATTGCTGGCATAAGGTCTCGAAGGACATGAAACTATCCACCGAGTAATCGTAGATGCAGAACGTCTTTTCATCGTATTGGCCGACAATCGCGCCCGGGAAGGAGAGCAAAATCTTCTCGTGAAGGGCATTCATCACTTTGCTGGAGGAAGCGTCCGTTCCCAGCGATTGGATGAAAATCAAAGCCGAACGATAGGAAACGTTATTCTGAACCTCTTTGTAGAAATGATCGGTGAAGTCTTTCCATTCAAGGATCTTGCCTTCGGCGATCTTTTCTTTCAGCGTCGCGTCGGTGGACTGACTCACATAAACCAGGCGGTATTCCGAATAACGGGAAATGGCGCTATTGAGACGCTCCTGAATCTTATCGAGGGTCGGAAGATAATGGTGCAAACTGAGCAGTTTGATATCGCCGCGTGAGAAGTCATTGAGCTGATCATCGATGACATTGAGGGAGTTTTCCATCTCCTTCGCGTAACGATTGGCTAAAAGAACGATCAAGACTACCGTGCCAACGACGCCGACGGAAACAAGAGCCCCGAAAATGTAGAGGGCAACATCCGCGCGGAACGCCACGCAAATCGGGAAAACGATCGCGCTGAGAACGAAAAGACCACCCAAAACCCAGAACGTGGGTTTCAGTTTGCTAATCAAGAATTTTTTCGACGATGAATCGGTTGTGTTATTTGCCATAGTGCCTCCCCTTCACTCGCTCTCTTTCTCGATAAGGAATCGCGTGATGATTTTGCCGATAACCGGCATCACCTCAAGTCCTTTGCGGACATAATTGAGCTTTTGTTCGTCGCGGCCAATTTGATAAGAGACCGCCTTGATCGTAAGCAATGACGTCTTCGACATTTGGCAAGCGAGGGCCACGCCCGCGCTCGAAGTATCGTAAGCAATGAGATTATCGACTTTGAGAAAGTGGGCTTTGATATCGGCGGTTAAGGCCGTCTCGTCCATGTAGAAGGTATTGCTGGAAAGAACGTAACCGCGTTGAACGTAGCGGTTGGTCAAAAGATACGATGTTGATTCGACCGTTGAATTCAAATCGCCATCGGCGACGATGAAGGCGCCATGTCCGGGGATTTGGCCATATTCGCCCAAAAGATTGGCCGTGAAATCCACCTGGTCGAAATAATAACGATCCGGAATAAAGATGTCGCCTTGTTTGAGCTGAGGCGAAATCGCGCTGACCGAGCCGATGTTAAAGATGAGATAAGGCTCGAAACGGGCGATGATCATCGAAGTCGCCATCGCTGAAAGATAGCAGCTTTCTCCCGCCGCGACCACCACGACCGCCTGCTTGGATAAGGTGCCTTTATAGTAAAGGATGTCACCAAAGAGATTCCCTTGTTCTTCGAGGGTCATCTTCGTCTTGAAATAGAGAACGTCATCGTTCGTGACGCCAATAATCGCAATCATGCCTTCGCTCCTTTCTCCCGCTTCTTCTTCTCGTAAGGATTATCGCCGAGGAATTTCACGTAATCATAATTGGAAAGAGGCTTGCTATAGAAGTAGCCCTGAATCGAATCGAGGCCCATTTTGCGGAGAATTCCGACTTGGGCTTCGCTCTGGACGCCTTCGGCGATGACCGACATTTCAAGCGAGTGGCCAAGGTCAATGACACACTGGACCATGTCGCGGGCTTTCTTATCGATTTCGATATCGTCAATGAAGGCCTTATCGATCTTGAGGGTGTCAAAAGGAATCTTTTTGAGCGAAGAGAAGGAGGAGTAGCCAACACCGAAATCATCGATGGCGGTCGCTAAACCGATCTGTTTGAACTTCTTTAAGAGAGCGGCGACGTAAATCGTGTCCTTGGCGGCCACCGATTCGGTCAACTCGATTTCGATGAGCAGCGGATTGACTTTGTATTCTTGCAAAGTCGCTTGGAAGTAATCGATCAAGCCAGGGTCATAAACCGATTTCCGGCTGAGATTGACGGAGATTTTGAGCAAACGCCCATCAGCGTCCTCCCACTTTTGAATGTCTTGGCAAACGTGGCGGAACACGTAGCGATCGATGTCGATGATCTTGCCGCTATTTTCCGCAAAGGGGATGAACAAGGAAGGAGGCAAGACGCCACGCATCGGGTGCTTCCAGCGAATCAGCGCCTCAGCCCCGAAAAATTTGCCGGCCTTCAAATCGTATTTCGGCTGGTAATAGATTTCGAGCTGGCCATCATCGATTGCCCGCTTCAATTCGTAAGAAAGATCGCGGTTGGTTTCGTTCTGGCCAACCATGTCGCTCGAGAAAACGACCACTTCTTCGGAAAGGCGAGTCGAAAGATTGTATTTCTCGGCGTAGGTCGCCCGCTGAACGACTTGCTCTGGTTTATCGCCAGCCGCAATCGGGTAAGCGCCCAAAAGGATACGGCAGGCTGGCAAATTGCCCGGTTCCTTTAAGCGGGTCAAAATTTCTTCGGAAAGATCTTTGAGTTCCTTGTAGAAACTCTGAGGATCATCGCTTTCCTTATAAATCAAGAAATCATCGAGAATGTTGAAAGCGTAGAGATATTCGCGTTTATCGACCCAGCGCTCATAAATGCAGCGGAAGATGATTTCGTTGATTTCCTTAACGGCGTCCGCGCCATAAAGAGAAAGGATTTCACTATTGAGGTTTTTGATGCCTAAGCAAGCGACGATGCCATGCAGTTTCTTTCGTTTCATCTTGACGGTCAAGGCCTGGATGAAGGAAGTCTCGGTATAGACGAAGTGCTCGTTTTGGAAGTACTCCTTAGTCGAGGCTTGTTCGGTCCGAATCCGTTTGCGTTCGCCTAAAAGATAAGCGATGAGAACGATCGTCGAAATCGAGAAAACGTTATCAAGGAAGAAAAGGACGGCGAAAGTAATGCTGATGGTGCCTTTTTGAATCGGCCCGAGAAGAAGCCCGAGGTCGCCGCCAATGAAGAAGCCGAGGAACACGAAAGAAATGAGAATCGCCCAATTGTAGTAGACTAATCGTTTATTCCTCATGATTTGACCTCCATTGTACCCTGCATTCCGCCTTTTTTCTTCATTTCTTTAAGAATTCGTTTCTTCTGTTCGGCCTTCGTCTTTTCCATCTCAGCTCGCACTTGGATTTTATAACGTTGTTTTTCGCTGAAGAGGTAATAAGCCCTTTCATCGTTGGGGTTGACCCCCGCTTTGTTGGCAGCCAATAAGATCTGCCGCTCTTCTTCGAATTGTTCCCTCTTGCCATCTTTCACCAAATCGATGGCGCTGAAAGTCACAATCAACAAGAGCGGGACCAAGCAGGCGACCGGCACAAACCACGTGCTCATGGCCACGCCAAGGACGGCCCCCAAAAAGTCATTGTGGGCGATGATTTTGCCGATGTAATTCTCAGGCTCAACTTCATCGCGATAGTTATAAGAGCAAACGCCAGAAGCCTGCAATTTGCAGGTTTCGGCTTTGAGATTATCGCCGCAGGCGTAGAACGTATATTGGCCCGCTCCGCTCGAGGAATAATTCGGGATCGTGTAATAAAGAACGGAATCATCCGGATGTTCGATTAAACGAATCTTCACGCCTTTCCCGGCCGCTAAAGCCATCATTTCGCCGGTGGCCGAAGCCCAAGTTGTCCCGCCATCGAGCGAATACTCCTCGGCCTTATTGATGGCGATGCCGCCCATTCCCCCAACTTCGCTCGGGGTAAGCACGATTTCTTTGACCCGGTGCGAAACCACGACGGTATAGCCCGCATAACGGGAAAGATAGGCGCTTTTAAAGGTGATGACGTCATCGGTTTTGATTTCTTTGGAGGGCGTTTGCTTCATGATGACGCCCGTGTAAGTCTTTAAGGAATCCGGCAGATCCCCTTCCATGGAATCGGTAGCAACCTGCATGAAAGAAGTGCCAAATAAGGAAGGCACGCCGAATTCGGTGTAGGTCGAAGAACGAACCATCAGGACTTGGAAGACGATCAAAAGAAGGATCAATCCCCCGAGGACCCCAGAAACGATATTGGAAACCACTTTGTGGGTTGGTTTCTTATGTTTCACTTCTTCCTCGCTCATTTCTTCCCTTCCTGACGTTTCTTATCGCTGTCGATGATCGGCACGAATTTCATTTTTTTGATCTTCTTGAGTTTTGCCGCTTCTTGATCGGCGTTATCAGAGGCGATCTTCGCCGAAGCCACCATCGCTTCTTCGCGCTGTTTGGCCGTGGCAATGGCCGCTTCCAAAACGGCTTGCTGCGCGGCTTGTTCGGCGGCCAAAGCCTCGTCTTGTTTTCGTTTTTCTTCTTCTTGGGCAGCACGCTTCGCTTCCAAAGCGATGGCCTTTTGCCGGGCTTTTTCGGCCTTGGCTAAAGTGACCGCATCCAAATCCCGGTCTTCCGAAGCTTCCTTCTTAACCCCTTCACGGGTCTTTTCAAGAAGCTGCTTCTCCAAACGAATCTGCTCTTGGAGGGCTTTCTCCTGCGCGGCCTTTTCGCGGGCTAAGCGGGCAGCCTCCATCTTCTTTTGTAAGGCTTGTTGAGCCGCCACGATTTTGGCAAGCTGGGCCTCAAGTTTCTTACGCTTGGCCGCGGCTTCCACCGCTTCGCGCTGCTCTTGTTTCTTTTTGTATTCGGCTTGTTTGGCGGCGATTTCCTCGGCTTTCTTCTGTTCGTCGAAAAGCCGTTTCTGCTCGGCCAACTTGATCTTTTCGACATCGTCTTGGGTCGGAGCCATCGTCTTCTTCGGACGCTTTTCAAGATCCCCCGGCTCCGGGAACTCATGGTAAGTGAACTTCCCATCGAGGAAGGTCTCGTCATCCAAGGAAAGCATGACCCGTGGGGTCAAAATCTTCTTGTGCGACAAAGAAGCCGCCACTTCGGTCGTGTCGATCTGGTGCGAATTGAGGGTCAGAATATCACCCATCACCAAGCCGTAAATCTGGCGGTAATAGGCATCGTCGAATTCCTGGTTGGTTTCTTTAACGGAGTAGGTAATGCCGAGTTTTTCATAGGAATCAATGAACTTCCAAAGCTCGTAGGCCTTATGGTATTCCGGACTCTTTAAGAGCATGTTGGTCATCGAAAGAGGGTTGTGGACGGGTTTGGCCCCGACCATTTTCCGCATAAAAGGACAATGCAAATAGAAAGCCGCCCGATCGCGGAGTCGCAAAATCTTGGCCAAGAGTTCGGCGTTATGTTCCCGCTGACCGTTGTCGTCGGAAGGTTTGGACACCTTGATGCGGTTATCGCATTCGTAGGTTACCCCATCGATCGTCGTGACGTTATGAATCAAAAGAACATCGGAGTCCGTGGTTTCGCCATGGTCTTTGATGAACTTATAACGGCGTTCTATGAAGATGACGAGTTTTTTGATCAAGGTCATCACGAAGCGGTTTTCGTAAATATGGAAATCCTCTTCGGTTGAAATGGAAAGGATTTTATCCGGAGTGACGTTGCCTTGATCGTCAATGTTGCGGACGTATTCGCTGTGCATCGCCAAATCTCGGACCGATTGCGACGTGATTTTCTTCGCTAACGCGGCCAAGACGACGTTGGCGTCTTCCTTAATGAAGGTGCGTGGATTCTTAACAATCGTATCGATGGCTTCGAAGCCCCGCTCCAAAGTCAAAATCCATTGTTCATCGTAGATCTTATTTTCCTCGCGGCGCTTCTGCGCCACGTAGTTATCATCCGAATGCTGAAGGACGCTGAGGAGGTTTTGGAAGTTCTCATGGCCCAAAAGAAGCGAATCAATTCGCTTTTGGTAGGTCTTTTGGAGAGTGAGGAGCTTCGATTTGGCCATAGCTTACCTCAGCCGTTGATCTTAATCAGGAGTTGAATCTTCGCCCGTGACATCTTGAATTCATTCTTGCCAAAAAGCTTGGTGAGTTTGCCATCAAGTTCATTGAGCTCATCGCGTAAGAAGGCGATGTTGAGGGTTTCGAATTTCTTCAAGATCTTGTTGCAGAAGATATAGTCGACGGCTTGAAGCTCGGTTCCGCCGCAAGCGACATAGCACGGAACGAAGTCCTTCATCTGCTTCACAATACGGTTGCCGAAGGCCAAGTGGAATTTGGAAATAACGAAGCTATCCAATTCGCTAAACTTAGCGAGGACGGAGGAAGAAATCGGGTAGTTGGTCTTGGCTTGGAGGAAGAGTTTTTCGAGATAGTCATAGGGCATCGAAAGGCTCTCGGTGAATTCGTAATCGAAAGGAATGCCCTTGTTGTCGAAGAAAATCGACATGGCACGATCGTAGACCTTATCGGTGATCGTGAAAGTCGAGTCATCGTTATTCGCAGTGCCAACGAACCAAATATTCTGGGGGATGAGCAACTTGCCATCCTTAATATGTTTCGGATCGTCGGGCTGCGGAGCGGCAATAAGATCGATATTCCATTCGGAAACGTTCGGCATTTCCATGATGGAGAGGAATTCAGCGAAGTAATATTCGATACGAGCCAAGTTCAACTCATCGAGAACGATGATGTTGGGATCCTGACGGTAGGTTGCCTCATAGACGGCACGTAAGAAATCGGTCTCGGAGAATTTTTTGGTGAATTCGTTGTAGAAGCCTAAGAGTTCGCTGCGGTCACGCCACGATGGCTGAACCGAGCAAATGGTGGCCGGATTCTGGAAGAAACGGCCTAAAGCATACGGAAGGGAGGTTTTGCCGGTACCGGAAATACCTTCAAGAATCAAAATCTTGCTGGTGCCCATGGAAGCAAAAAGAGCCCGCATGGTCTCAATCGTGTAATAAAGACCTAATTGCGAAGCGCAGAAAAGCCGGAAACGTTTGCAGAGGTCTTCGAGGGAAATATCCTTCTCGCCCGAGAGGGTGATGTTGGTATCCAAAGAGGCATATTTCCGATCGACGGCGATCAAACGAGGGAAACGAACTTTTTCATCATCCGGATTCTTGACTTCGGTTTTCTCGCCATTGGCGGCCGCGGCGATATCTTCCGGTTTCCTTAAGCCCAGCTGATCGACTTGCAAGGAGAGGACGCGATTCTTTTCCTGAATCGTGTTATAAAGTTCGATATTGAGCTTCTCGACTTCATCACGCAAATGATCTTTATCGACTTCGGTCTTATAGAATTTGATGTATTTGCGGACAAAGTAATAAATCAAGAAAAGAATCGAGCCTAAGAAAGAAATGCCTAAGATCGCGAAGATGACGAAGAAGAACCAGCCCCAAAAGCCAAAACCGGCCGAGTAGGCCGTCAGCAAATCGTGATAAGCGGTAAATTCGCCAGGTACCGGTCCCCAAGGATCAGCGAAGCGCATCTTGAACCAGGTTCCGAGGTTGCCGAAGAAGGCAATCAGCCATTTTTGGAGATACTGGAAATAATAGTTCATAGAGTTTGCTCCTTAGTTCTGGCTTTTCAAGAGCCCGCTAAATCCGATGTGTAGGCTAAACTTCGCATAGCCGATACTTTCGATCGTATCGGTGTCCCACCCTTCGAGGTAAACGCTCATGACGAGACGGGTTACCACATTCATGGGGCAATACGCTAACGGATGTTCAAGAGGATCATAAGAGGATAATTGGTTTAAAGTGTAAGCCTTTTCTTGAGCCATCACCAAGCCACCTTCGGATTTCGATTTCGCAAAATCGATGGCTTCGGCTTTCGGGTCGCTTAAGGCATCAAAAGCACTTCCGCTACCGCTCATTGAGGTCGAACGCCCTGCATCATCATAAACCAAATGGTCGGCCGTATATTCCCCATAGAGGATTTCTTTACCATCGGCAACGTCATAATAGTCATCATCATTGGTCAGATTGAGCCGGCCCGCATAAACGGTTCCGGAACTCGTCAACAACATATTGGGTTCGTAGATGGTATAGCCAAGCCCTGAATAGAAAGAAACGCGCGCACATTGCGCGACTTTGTCGAGTTCATCTACTGTTACACCATCGAGGGATGCGGCAATTTTTTCATTGGCAGCATGATTAGCCACCAAACTCGTTGACCCATCCAAATAAACATAGACGTCGCGGTCACAAACAAAGAAGAACTCAAACTGCAAATAACTGCTCGAGGGAGCCAAAGCGGCCTTACGCACATCCTCCGCCCCAAAGAAACCGGTGCGGAATTGCGGATAGCTCGTCGCGGGATCCGCCGAAGCATTGTTCCATAGACTCTCGTACATTCCCGAAACGGGGCGAAGAACTTCATTGCCCGTAAACGAGGAATAGGTCGATAAAACCGAATTATCGATCGTTTGGTCACTCGACATATCGACGTAGTTCGGATATTCGATTTCGCCAGCGGAATTTTTCATTCCGATTTTGAACATTTCCGAACCGTTATAGCCAACCTGAATCTTATCCAGAATCAACAAGTCCGCCAATTTCCACCAAGCATAAGTTGAAGTCGCAAGCACCGAGACGCTAAAACCCAAAACAGCCACGCCAGCCCAAAATAAGGCAGAACGTGACGTTAGAAAATATTTAGCATTTCCATACTTTTTTCGCGGCATAAACTCCTTGGAAATTAAATCGACGAGAAGTGCATTGAAAGCGTAATCGAAGCACCTTTAGGCTGGGCTGCGACAAAGGAATCCTTGTCCTCACCCTCGATCCACATCTGTAAGGAATAACGAATGATCGTTCCAGAGGTCATGTTGTTATAGTCGCGTCCGAAGACGCGGGATGTCGATTCGAAGTTCGTGCAGAAGCCATTATTGATCGTTTGGGTCGCGTTAGGCGTTCTTGTGCCATCCGCAGCCGTGGTGAAGGCGCCGATGCATTCTCGCGTTTCGGTCGTCCCATCCGGTAACGTGTACCAACGGGAGGTCGGAGCTTGCAAAGCATAGGTCTCACAATTGTGAGTCTCGGTCGTGCCAGTGAGAACATTCTCATAGACACGAAGTCGAATCGTCTCCATTAACGACGAAGTCTGGTTTTCTGGTGTCCGATAATCATCAATGTTCATCGCAACGTGAAAGGCCGCAGTATCTTCGGCGAAGTTCTTCATAAAGAAGGTTGTGCCAAAGTAGTGTTGATACAAGACGCTGCCATCGTCCGCGAGTTGATCGCCGCTCTTATCTCCACCGGTATTGCTATCGGCGATATCAGGAGTAGGCAACCCATCGCAGGAAAATTCATAGCCTTGCGGCAATCCTCTTGCGGTCAAATACGACGTGGATTGAGTGAAATTATCGTCATCGGATAGACCTAAGTGAGCTTTCGTATCATTTAATTTGATGGTGAAGTTGCCGGACACCTGTCCAATGAAAGCAATAATGGCCAGAATCGCGACACCGGTTCCAGACACACCGAAAACAATCCACGTAATTTTTCTACGTTTCTTGCGCTGGTAGCTCTGAAATTGTGGTTTCGAAGGTTCCGCCATCAAAGGCCTCCTATAGAGAAAGACATCCTATGTGGTGGGATAGTAAAAATAACTTATCCCTGACGTTCAGCTCCGATCAAACTTTCGTTTACCATTAGAACACGATGATCGGGGCATTTCGCCAATCGACAAGCCCTTAGGAACAAAAAATGATGCTAACCTTGTTGCCCGCAAAGACAGTCTTTTCTTTGTTCCTGGCAACTGGCTACCATCTTACGAAGGCCCTTGTAGTTTTGCGTCGCTAGATTTCTCTAGCTTTGCTTTTGACAGCAATACAATACGAGGTTTTAAAAACGTTGTCAAGTATTGTTATGCGCGTATACGCGTAACAAAGAAAAAAGTGGCATCCGCCACTCCTTCATATTCGGATAAACGTTACTTTGTCTCGGGCTGATCCGCCGGTTTCTCTTCCGGTTTCTTCTCGGCCGCAGCGCTATCATCTTGCTGCAATTCCTTCAAAACTTCTTCGCGAGCTTGACGCTTCGCTTCTTCTTCGATCGCTTTCTTTTCCTTATCGCCAAGCATACTGGCTTTCTTGTTGGCATAGACAATGAGGTAAGCCCCATCAGCGAGGAAAATCACAAAGACAGGCAAAACGATCGTGCAGAAAAATAAAACGTGGTTGTTCTGCAAAGTGCCGATAAAAACGCCATTCTCCGAAATATTCCGTCCAGTATCATTAGCGTAGAAATTCCGCAAAACTAAGATGGAAACAATCAAGCAAAACACCAAGATGGCTGCTTCGACGATTCCTAGGACGATCAAGAGTTTCTTTTTGTTGTCCATAAAATAATTCTACAATTTCCGAGACTTATTCTAGCATACTCCGAGAAAAAACCATATAAAACTTAAAAAGAGCATTAATCAGGCGCCTTGCCTTCTTTCTTGCAAACCTTTGGATGGAATTAGTAAACATTCAGTACAAAAAGAACAAGGATGCCGCCGAAATCGAAAAACAAAAAGTTGATTTTCCATTGACGCCTTCTATAATAAAGGTGCTTAAAAAGCGAAAACCTTGCCCAGGTTGAGTGGATTAGGCACTGCCCAATTCGTAACTGCGACGTTACTAAAACCATTAGAATCCATCGCAACAACGAGACATTCGTCTTGTTATTGAAAGGATTCATTTTTTATGAATAGCAAGTCAAAAATTATTCTTGGTCTCTCTTCGATTTTAGCCGTTTCTGCTGGTGTTGCTGGCGCTTCGACCTATGCCTGGTTCACGACCAGCCGTTCCACTTCTGTTTCCATTACTAACATCGGCGTCAAGAGCAACAACGGCGCCCTTTGGTGCTCCGCCGAGCAGTCGACCGATCCTAATAAAGGCGGTATGGAAATTGGCACGGCAGGAAATTCTTCCACCACTCCTATCGTTAATGGCTTAGATGCGAAAATGTACGATGTTTCGAGCGATGGCTTGATCTTCTATCAACCGCGTTTTAACGCCAACGTCATTGATTCGGGCACCGGAAAACCGACGGTCAATTCGACCGATGCCAATAGCAGCGTCTGGAGAGTTCCGACTTTAACTGAAGGCGCCGTTTCTATTGGCACCGTTGACAACCAGACTCCCGGCAATTTGGCTTTCCGTGAATTCAATTTGACCTTCCACAACGGAGGAACCGCTGGAACCACTTCGACTGTCGGAGGTTCGACTGTCGTGGTTGGCGGCGATTCTGCCTTCGATGTTTACGTCGATACTGGTTCTGGCAATAGCGCAACTCAGATCAAGGGCACCACGACAAGCAGCAACGATGTTGCCGCCGCCGCCGCTACTCGCATTGCGATTTTGAATGCGGCCAAGACTGAAGTTCTCTTCTATTACCAGGGTGGAACTGAAGCCAATAATGCCTATTACTACGTCCATGCCAATGCCTCGGCCACCACTAAAGCTTATGGTGTTACTGGCTATGAATTAGCCAACGCGACCACCACCATTAGTCACGCTTGCCTTGGCGCGGCTCCGATCGAAGCCGTCACGGATGGCAAATCCGCTCAACAGCAAAAACAGTTGCTCGTTTCCGGCATCGCTGCCGGTGGCAGCGCCTCGGTTTGCGTCCGTATTTGGATTGAAGGAACTTCGGATCACTGCACCAATGGTGCCCTTAATGGCAACATCGCTTCGTATCTTAACTTCTCTGCCATCTGATTTCTGCTTGAGAATCTATTTGCGGAGCCTTGGGGCTTCCCAGGGCTCTGCCTCTTAATTCGAAAGTAAAAGAAAGGATGGTCAATCAATGAAGACTTCAAACAAACTTGTTCTCGGTCTTTCAGGGATCTTGGCCGTCAGCGTAGGAATCGGTGTTACGGCAACGTACGCCTGGTTCCGTATCTCAAGAGCTGCGAATGTCAACATTACTGATACGACGGTTGTCGGCGAAGGCAGTAGTTTAACCATCGCTTACTATCAACTCGGTGATGATGAAAGCGCGTTGCTTCCTACGGATGCAACGAAAACAAAGAATGGCTTCGACATCTCCGCGGCTACCAATACCATTACCGATATCTCGGGCGATGGCGTTGACTTCTATAAACCGAATTGGGATCCTAACGCTGCTGAAACCGAGGACATTGCCCTTAGCTTCACCAAAGTCAAGAACACCACGCTAAAGTCCTATTACATCCGTTTCGGAATCTCGTTCACCAATTCTGGCCAGTCAGCCTTTGACATCTACTTCAATGATGGATGCAAGGTTACGGCCAATACGGCGACTGAAACCGATCCGGACGAAAAAGCGGCTCAGCAAGCCAAGAACGATCAAGCGGCCAAAACCACTCGTCTCGCTCTTTGGAATGAAAACCACGTCACTTGTAAGAGTATTTGGCAGCCCGATACGACCGATGGCACTGCCTATACAGACTACAAATACATTGCGCCTTCGACTGACGCGACAAAGACCGTCTATACCGTTCCGGGCTACGACTTCTATAATCCTGCTGTTGACCTGTTCCACGCAGGAAACTTCGACCACTTAGCCTCCGCTCCGGCGACCGGCTCTGAGGTCAAAGGACAAAAACTAGTCAATGTTCCGGCGAATACGACGATCAAAACCGAAGTGGCGATTTGGACCGAAGGAACGCTCTCGTCTACCGTGAACTCCGCTCAAGGCGGACACATCGGTGTCACACTGAGTTTCATCGCTCTCTGAACCTCAAGATCCTCCGCAAATCCCCCCTCAAAAGGGATCGCGGAGGATTTTCTTTTGCCCAAAAAAAGAAAGGGAAGCCACCGCTTCCCTAGACATTCTTTTGATCGTCTTTGATAATCTTGAGAACTTCCTTTTCGCTCAGGATGTAATAAGGAACATCCTTCTTTTTGGCGATATACATCGCTTTATCGGAACAACGAATCAAATAAAGCGGGGCTTTAATCTTCGAACTCATTAAGCAACAACCAGCGCTGAAGGAAACCGGCAAGCCAAGATTACCACCGCCTAAGAACGCCCCTTCAACTTTGTTAAGCCAATCCGCGATACCATTGGCATCATATCCAGGGAACACCCCCACAAATTCATCCCCGCCAAAGCGGTAAATAAAGGCATTTTCAGGTTTATTCTCGCTTAAGCAATCCGAGAAAGAACGGAGGATCTTATCCCCCATAATATGGCCATAGACATCGTTGATCAGCTTGAAGTTATTCAAATCGGCAAAGAAAACCATGGTTTGATCGTTAAGCTTAATCGAGTTGATCTTCTGAAGGCAACATTCCTTATTTAAAAGGCCGGTTGTGTAATCGATTTTGGTTTTTTCGGAATATTCGCCTAAATACTCCTCAAAGAACTTCAACCGTCTAAGGCAAACAATAAAAGCGTCTTTTTCCGGCCACGAATAGATCGAGCAGGCATAAAGATAATGCTTTTTGCCGGAGGTTAAGGGGAATTCCAAACAATAAGATCCACATTTCTTCGAAAGGACATTGAGACGGTGATAAAGATCGCTCTCGGAATAGAACGATTGGAGATTCATATAGTTGTTGTTGGGGCTGAACAAATAACTAAAGGTCAGGGTTTTAGCGGGCAAGGACAAACTGGCTTCGGAACCGGTCAGGTATTCAAAGGGATTGACCAAGAAATCGTCTTTGCTCGATACCGCATAAAAGACCTCATCACCATCGGCATTGGCCAAGAGATGAGGCATAAAGGCATCAAGTTCACTCAGATTTTCAATGAGCATGGACCCTTTCCTTTGTCCATCATTCTACACGTTATCTTCGAAAGATAAATCTTCAATTTTCTAAATTAGTACAAACAATGCAAAAAAGGATACCCTATGTTTTCATTTAAAAAAGCTGGATTCGGAGACAAAAATGAAGTCTTTGTTTACTTGATTACCTCAGTCATCCAAAAGCCTTGATTTGCATCGCCGTATTAAAAATCCCTGCAAAAAGCCCTTAGATTTCCTCTAGGATCATTTGGTTCGAATTGGCCCGATCGTCACAAGAACCCCAATGGCAGGTCCAAAACAAAAAGCCGAACCCTGTCGTTAGGACAAAGTTCGGCGATTTTTCATTGGCGGAGGCGTAGAGATTCGAACTCTAGCTGGAGCATGACCCCACTATCGGTTTTCAAGACCGACCCCTTAAACCGCTTGGGTACGCCTCCGTGTGCTGGTGATCCATCCAGGGTTTGAACCTGGGACCTAGCGATTATAAGTCGCTCGCTCTAACCCCTGCGCTAATGGATCGATGGATTTTGCGGCTTGATTATTATAGCGAGCGCTAATCCCGACAACAATCTAAAGAATGCTTATCTTCATGTAGGCTTCGCGCAAGGAATTGTCTTTGTCTAGTAATGGGATGATTCCGCAATAGACAAAACCCATTTTCTTTAGGAGGTTTTTCATCGGGATATTATCCTGATGGGTATCAATACGAACATTAGGATACTGACTGCAAATCTTTTTTAGGATAAAAGACCCGACGCCTTTCTCAATTGAGGCCATCCGATGCAAAACAACATAAGGCTCCTCATTAAGCCATTTGCCATCAATATGTTCGTAATTTAAATCGTTATGGTATAGGGCAAACGTTCCAACAATCTGGCCTCCATCTTCGACAACGTAAGAAGCCTTATTGGTAAGATCCTTTTTCAGGCTTTCTTCATTCGGGGCGCCTTTGGCCCATTGAGTTGGGTTCCCCTGCTCAGCCATAAAAGAGCGGGCTTTTGCATAGATATCAAGAATTTGAGAGCTATCAAAGGGGCTTGATAAACGAATTTCCATATCGCAATCATACTCCCGCCTAAACATAAGAAAAGGGATGTCTTACGGCATCCCTTAAACGTCTAAACGAGAAACTACTTAACCGAGGTGATCTTGCCACCAGCAAGACGGCAAATGATGTTCGCCGCGCTTGCGCCAGCGCTGAAGGCGTTGTTGGTTGCATAGAAGTAGCCTTGGTAGTCAACAAGCTGATCAGCTGCGGTCCAACCATCGGGCATGGTATTAGTATAAATACCAAGTTTGATAGTATGAACATTCTCGGTCGCAGTCGGGCAAGACCAAGCGGTTCCTGCAACGGCATCGAGGTAAGCATACGAAGTGCCAAGCGCCTCAATGTAAACGTTCTTAATAGTAACGAAGGCCATCAAAGCGGCAACTTCAGCATCAGTCTTTCCGACCAAACCTTGTAAGGTCGCAGTAACGGAAGCCGTATCCGAGAAATCCAAGGTCATTGAGCTGGTGAAGGACCAAACGTAATGAGTTGCAGTCGTATTCTCGACACAAGGAGTCTTGGTCGTATCTGTTGTTCCCGGAATCAGTTTATAAACACCGGAATCCGTTCTTTCCTTACCAATCAAATCATAATAATGACCAGCAACGACGCTTTCGCAATAGAGGACCGATCCCGAATCATAAACATACATGACACCATCAGGTGTAGCGGCTAAGAAGCCTTTAAGACGAACGCTGTATGATGTAATAGCATAAACACCCGTATAAGTCGTCTCAGTCGTCGCCATTGTCAAGCCAAGGTTGTTAGCCGGAACGGTCTTGCCTTCCGCGACTTCAACGGCAATCGTTTGGGTCAAAGTTGGAACAGGAGTAGAAGTCACGGTGATGGTCGCTTTACCAGCGGCAACACCCGTCACAACGCCATTGGCATCAACGGTCGCAACCGCAGTATCGCTTGAAACATAAGTGACTGCCGGTTTCGCGTTGACCGGATCAAGCGTAACAGTAATAGCTGAAGTCTTGCCAATCGCAATCAGCGAATCCGCAATCTTGGCAGTTAAGCCAACCGGATCCGGTTTCGCCGCTTCAACAACGATTTCCTTGGTGGCGGAAACGCTCGCTAAGACTTTGGAAGTCGCCGTCACAACAACCGTGCCAGCAGCAACGCCAGTCAAAACGCCAGTGTCAGCAATCGTCGCCAAGGTCGAAGTAACCGTGGTGTCTTTATTGGCAACACTCCAAGTCACATCTTGTTTTGCGGTCGTCGGAGTAACGGCAGCCGATAAGGTGATGGTTTCACCAGCGACAACGGTTTCAGCTGAAGTCGTAATTGCGATCGCGGTCGGATCATCCCAAACTTGAGTAACTTTGGTCAAAATGACCGCAGCGTAAGAATATTGGGTACTGAAACCGGAGAAATAGGCTTCGATCTCATACTTGTTTCCAGCCTGCGCGGCTAAAGAAGTCGGGATAGCAGTGCCTTCGATAACCGTTGCAGAACCATCAAGATTAAGAGTAATGAAGTTTCCACTCGTTGCGGCATAAGTCGTCCACTTATATTTGACGAAGTCCGCACGGGCGCAAGTCGTCTTGGTTGCCCAGCCATCAGCGATTGCAGTAGTTAACGCTACCGCTTCCGGAATGACGGGCGCCGTTTCGGTCAGCTTCGTTATCGTCGCTTTGCTATCAAACTGATACATGCCATTGTAAAGCATTGAAGAGGTCAAGGTTTCCGAAACTTCAACAACATCGCCGATGACTACGGTCGGAGTCGATCCGGCATAGACATAAATGCTTCCGGTCGCATCGCTCAAAACAAAGCCTTTTTTCGTTAATGCACTGACGACGCCCTTAACATCCCAGGCGCCAACGCCATCAACGTCTGAAATACTCTTTAATGTCACTGTGACAACCACGGTCTTGGTCAGGGCTTTTCCGCCTTTACCATCAAGCGATTTTGTCGTAACGGTAATATTGGCCGTTCCGGCTTTTACCGCGGTGATCAAACCTGCATCGCTAACGGTCGCAATATCGGTTGCCGATGAGGCATAAGTCACGCCGGCTGTTGTCACATTGGTCGGAGCCACTGTGGCGGTGATCTGATGGGTCGCTTCAACCTTGAGGGTCACGGCTTCCGCATCGACGCTCAATCCAGTGGCGTAGACTGTTGGGTCGACGCTCGAAGAGGATTGGACACTTGAAGACTGCGCGGATGAAGACTGTGCAACACTCGAAGAGGTGGTCGCGGCACTCGATGACGAACTGCCCGCGGTCGAGCTCTTGGTGGCACTACTGACGGTGTTGCCACCACATGAGGCTAACCCCACCATGGCACAAGCCGCCAACATGAGAAGAACTTTTTTCTCCATAAAATGGATATCTCCTTGCTATATACGTTATTTTAAGTGGTTTCTTTCGCAAGGGCAACTTATTTTAACAATTTGCTCGTTCCCCACAAAAAATGAAGGCTTTTTCTTTTTTTGATTTTTACTCCGTCACTTTCTGATTAACAATTTCCCAAAAGAAAGCCTGCCGTTTTGATTTCATTTCAATCGTTTTGAGAATAAAGCAATTACTATCTTAAAATTGAGAAGCCCATTATTTGAAACGCTATCATCTTTGTGATTTCTTTGCACTTTGGCTTCGCGTGGCGTTGTTCTTGGAAATGCGATGTTCAACCACGAATTTCGTTACGAAAAACGTGTCAATTTAACGAGTAAACTTATCTTGTTTTTTGACATAAAAGAAATATACTTACTAGGTAAATAGCAAAACTAGAGCAATCTAGCGACGCAAAACTATAGGGTCCAAACCGTTCTTGGGACAGCCAGTTGCCACTACCAAAGAGGAAATCCCACTTTCATGGCAAAAGAGCTGAAACACAAGAGGTTTGAATTTTATTTAATCCTCGGATTGACTCTTTTTGTTATCGTCGGGTGCGCTATCGCTTCTATCGATGGAGGCTGGACTTTTGCTTGGATGATGTACGATCACCAAGAAATGGTGACGCTCAATAACATGGCCGTCCATTCTTTGGATACTGTCAGTTCCGTTAAGGTTTATCCGTACCACACATTAACCGCCGCTGAAGGCACCGCCAGTTCTAGCGTGTTCACTTTCGAAAAAACCGCCAGCGCCACCAACTCTATGGGCCGTTATTCCATCTTGAAGCCGGAAGGCAATGGGGTTTTACTTGAAATAACTTTGACCGACTACGCCGTCGGTGCGACTTCTTTGGACTTCGAAGCCTTGACCGATGCCTCGGTGTATCTTGGCGAACTCGATGCCACGACCAAACAATTAAAACAGCCGCTTGCATTAACTGGAAATTCTTTATCCAGCATCGTTTGTTTTTACGCCTTCGCCTCGACCGACATCGTCGATAGTGGAACTTACTATTCAGTTACGATGGCCAACACCAAAAACACGGCCGGCGCCAAGATGACTTTCGTCAATAACAATGCCTTGGTCAAAGAAGTCCCGATGTGCTCCTATACCGGCGGAGCCACCACTTTGTGGGTCGTTCTCGATTACGATCAGACCTTAATCGAGGCTGTTTATAGCGCCAACATTGGTAATAGTGTCATCAATGATATTTCGAATATGTCGAGCGACGGGCAAAGCTATTTGGACTATGTCAGCGATTTCTCTTTCTGGGTTGATGCGATTTACCCGAATGCCGGAAGTGGGAGCACCAGCGTATGAAAAACTGGAAAAAGATTGCCCTCGCTATTAGCGGCATCGGCTTAATGAGCGCCTCGCTTTTCACCGTTTCAGCTGCCTGGTTTCAAGGGATGAATAAAGCTGCGCTCAGCTCGGGCGAAGGCTACACCGCTTCGGCTTATTTTGCGGGTGGCGATGGCTCTTCCGCCAATCCTTATATTATCAATCAGCCGATTCATCTTTATAACTTGGCTTGGCTTCAATACCTTGGCTATTTTAATCAAACAAAAGACGGAGCCTACGATCAAACTTATTTTGTTTTAGGCTCCGATGTCGACATGACCAGCGACAGCACCAACAACTGGACTTTGCCGCCAATCGGCACCACCGATAACCCGTTTATCGGCAATTTTGATGGCAAAGGCTATACCATTTCGAATTTGGTCGTCGACAACTCTCTTAGCGACGGGCACATTACCCGTAAACCTTCCACGGTCTCATCGATTACCGGCGTCAACATCGTCGGAACTTTTGGCGTGGTTGGCAATTACAACCTCTCATCGTCTTATACCTATAATAGCGCGGTCAACACCATCATGGACTTCAAACTCAATAAAACTGAGGTTAAATCTTCCCTGAGCAGTACCCTGATCGGCGTGGCCGCAGGTTACGTGAATGCCGCTATCACCAATGTCGGCATTCTCGATTCGAAAGTCACCGTCTCCTCAGGTTCTAGCGCCCTTTCGGGTGGGCCGACAACGAATCTCTCTGATTATTCGACCATTGGTTATTGCACCGATGCGTATAAAACCACTCGTAGCATCAACGCCACCACGATCAAAGCCCCCACCACTTCCATTTCCCATTTTACAGCGCCAGAAAGCGGCGATGCCTCAGGCTGGGGTGGCTCTATCGATATGAACACGATGTACAACCGCTTGCTGAGTTTTCATCAAAATTCCACCAAAATTTTGGATACGTCAACGATGGTCCTTTCGGAAACCGTAACTGTCGAAGCCGATGGGACGAGTACCACCTCGAATACTCAATATTACGCTTCGGACTCCGAGTATTCTTATCGCGAATATTACGATTCGGCCAACCCGCTTAAAGGCAGTTACTGCTTCGGAAGACAGTTCAGTTATAGCGGAAGCGAAATGACGACCTATCTTTATCTTAATGGCTACCGGACTTTCCCAAAAACCACGACCAAGACGACCTATTCAAACAATCTTTACGCCATCGCTTACGGATCCACTTACCTGATTCCGAATGGGACGACTGCTTTAAGCGCCACTACCAGTTCGACCAATGCCTACATCTGGACTTTCTCCTCGATCGCAACGGGTTCGTCCTACGCCAATTCGACCGTCTCAACCACAATTTCGGGAACAACGTATTATTTGTCCCTTCCGACGACCAATAACGGTACCGCCACACTTTCCACGACTTCTCAAACTCTGCGGGTCTATACCACCAACTCGGTCCCTTACCGCATCGCCGCTCGATTAAATGGCTCCAGCTATTATCTCCGCTATTCGACCAGCAGAACCTGGTATGTGACCACCTCGACCGCGAATTTAACCATCGGTCGGAATGGCACCACCGAGACGATCGTCACTCAAAATGAAGCGACTTACGATACCTATTTCCCTCTGAACGTCGGAACCGATTCCACCGATACGGCGACTTACCAACTCCCGACTGCTTCCAATACGGGCTACGTGGTCAGTGGCGCTCAATATACGAGTGGCACGAATTACGGCTATGGCAATATTCGTGTTTCTCAGTATGCCATGAGCAATCTCAGCGTCGCCCTTAATAGCAGCACGTACAATAGCAATGGCAGCAACCTCGAAGTCGTTACTCGCACGGAAGGTTCGGGCGGATTCGTCCGCGTTTCCGATAGCTACAATTCTAGCAATACCGCTAGTTCGACGCTTTCGAGTACTTATGGCACCAAAACCAATTATTCGACGCTTGGCCTTCAGAAATATAAGAAATCTCGTGAAAGTCTCCATACCGTTTTCACGGCCAACAGTTCCTATGTTTATGGCCTCCACTTCCTCGACGCCGACATTAGCATCAACGATTTGGCGACCGCCAGCGCCGCTCGGGTTCGTAAAACCGATTACACCAACTATCAAATGCCCCGCAATTCGATCGATTTCAACCTGCAAGAACGGGGCTATATCAACTTCTTCTCTGGTTCCTATTATTCGGGCAACGATTCTTTCTTTTCCCTCCACCAAATCACTCGAGATAGCACCACTTCAGCCATTTCCTCAATCAAAGAAATCAGCAAAGTCTATGGCACCTCTTCTCCGTCGAATCCCTATATTTATCTCTATACCGATGGGACCTATTCCGCAAGTCTGACCAGCGCCTATTCCGAAGTGTTCGACACGGCTTGGATCATGAGTCCGACCATCGTCAGCGATGCGATGTACTATTTCGAAATCCCCGTCAATGCTGGCGAATACGCTCTCGGCTCGGTTTCCAATGGCACCGGCGCTTACCTGATTTACCTCGACATCTCGGCCAATGCTCAGGAAGTTAACCGAACTGCGGTCACCGAATATATCCTGATGGTCAACAACGTTTACGAATACCCTTTGGGCGTTTCATTAATCGCTTTGTCCACCGACACCATCGATCCATTGACCGGGGTGGCTGTGGCTTTGACGAGTTCTTATACCGGCTCGCTGAATCTGAGCAAAGCCGATTCCACCATCACGATTACGAGCTCGAGCGATGCTTTCTCCCCGGGATGGAAAGGGGATGCGATTACGTTAGCCCGCTCCGGGAGCAGCGACCCGCCGAGCGTGGTGCCGAAATCGACAAGCACTTCAACGATCAAACGTCTGACCTATATCGACTACAACACGACGACCGAAGTGACGACCTCCACCATCATCACCGACACCAACGGAACGATGACTTACACCGATGGCAATGGCACCGCGATTACGAGTTTCACGGATAGCACCGGCAAAACAGTCGAAACTTCTTCGGTGACCAGTGTCGACGTCAGCGGACTGACCACCGATATTTGCCAATATTGGTATTCCTATTCTGCCGCGAGCTCGACGATTACCGCCACCTTCGTCTTCACCCATGTGCAGGATACCTCCAACACGACCTACCATGTGGACAAAGTCACGGGTTACACCATCACGATCGCTTCGACCAGCGAAACGCTCAACGTTCATATCACGGCGGTCGACGGCGGCTACATCATCACGATCAATGGCACAACCATCACCGTTGGGATGTCCCCGATTGTCGTTAACCCCGCCTAAAGTTTTCAGAGACTGTCGTTTCTCTTATCCCTGCCCCATAAGGGCAGGGATTTTCTTTCGTCACTCTAAAGAAAAATAGCTAAATTTGTAACGGAAAAAGTAGTCTTTAAACTCTAAGAATCAATTTAGGATACCTCGGTTGTTTTTTTATACCTTAAGCCTTGAAAATATAATTTCACTATCTTATAGTGAAGTCGTCACTTAAGCAAACTCTGAGCAATCAGGGGACGCAAAGCTATAGGGCCCTCCTTTACGAGGGTAGCCAGTTGCCAGAAAATCGAGGGGTAATTGTTACGGGTAACTTCCGGCTTCCAGCACCAAGAAAAATCGTCTACGGGTTTTTGGCGCTGTCTTTTGTTACCCTTTTGGTTTCAATCTTCGCTTTAGGCAATCAATACTCCAAAGAACTTCAAGAGCCCAAAACCGATCCGTTGACCCCAGTGATTAACATCAGCGGCCTTTCGCCCCTAATCTCGGGCGTCAAATACTATCCCGCTGCTCTCGGAGAAAGTTCTGCCGACACTTTAGTCTTTAAAAACCAAACGGTTCCGGGACACGCAATGGGCGTCTATGATGCTGCCAAACCCTGGGAACACGGGATGCTCCTTGAAATCGATTTGACCGAAGAAAACATTATCGATGAAACCTATCAGCTCACTGCCCGGAGCAAAGCCCCGAATTATTTGGGAAGCTTTGATGACGAAAATAAGAGCTTACTGACCCCCTTAGCGTTAAACAATAACTCCTTATCCAGCATCGTTGATTTTTATACTTTTACTGCCGACGATGCCATCCTCAAAGATGGCGCTTTCCATTTCCCCTTAAAAGCCAACCAAAACGAAAATCACTGCAAAAAGGGCTTCTTTTGCGAAAGGAAATGGCAAAACGAAGTTCTTTTGACCCGGTTTAAGCATCCAGTGAGTCCTTTGTTTATCGGGATCGTTTATGATGCCGACAACATCAGTGAGATCTATAGCGCCAACATCGGCAACCCTGCTTTAGGCAAAAATGGCAATGCCGCTTTATCGTATACGAGCGACTTCGCCTTCTACCTCGAAAGCCCATCTTCTAACGTTTCGCTTTCGGAGGCCAAGGCATGAAGAACTGGAAAAAGATCTTGCTGGGCTTTAGCGCGGTTGGTCTCATGAGCGGCACGCTTTTTGCGGTTTCGGCTGCCTGGTTTCAAGGGATGAACCAAGCCAAATTATCCTCAGGGCAAGGCTACACCGCTTCGGCTTATTTCGCCGGCGGCGACGGCTCCGAAGCTACCCCTTATATCATCAACCAGCCGATTCATCTTTATAACTTGGCTTGGCTTCAATATTTAGGCTTCTTCAATAAAACGGAAAACGGCGCGTACAAGCAAACCTACTTTGTCTTGGGATCCGACGTCGACATGTCGCCCAGTAGCGGCATTACCTGGACTTTGCCGCCGATCGGCACCACCGATAATCCCTTTATCGGCAATTTCGATGGCAAAGGTTATACGATCTCCAATCTTGTTGTCGATAACGCTTTAGGGGATGGCCACATCACCCATAAGCCTTCTACAGTCGATTCTTTGGCCGGCGTCAATATCGTCGGAACGTTCGGCGTCGTTGGAGCGTATAACCTCAACAGCTCCTATACCTATTCAAGCGCTGTTAATACCGTGAAAGACGTTGAACTGAGCAACGTCGAGGTCAAATCCCAGCTTCCCCAGACTCTAATCGGTGTTGGAATGGGCTACGTCGATGCAACAATTTCTTCCGTTGGCATAAGTCAGGGCAAAGTAACGGTTTTGGCCGGAACCGGCACGCTTGATTCCACCTTAACGAGCAACATCTCGGATTATTCGACAATCGGCTATTGCAATCCCGCTTATCGCAACAGCCGTAAAGAAGATTCCGTCCTTGTCAAAACCCAAGCCCCAATCACCTCTCACTTCACCGCCGACGAAACGGGTACGGCCAATGACTGGGGCGGCAGCATCGACATCAAATCGATGTACGATCGTTTGCTTTACTTCCGCCAGAATTCCGGTGGCCTCACCAAAATAACGAAAGCGGAAACCATTACCACTACGGTAGTAGGAAACGTAAGCACGACGTCGACCGAAGTTACTTCAACTTACGGGCCGGGATTTTATGAGTATTACGATTCAGCCACTGACACGACGAAACTGAAGGGAAGCTACTGTTTCAACAAGTACAGAACGGATTCCGACACCGAGCAATATCTCTATCTCTATGGCAAAAAAGACTTTACGAAAACGGTGACAACCGTTAAGAAAACTCGCACGAATCTCACTGGCTACTGGATCCAATACGGTTCCTATTATATGGTGGGGACTAAAAGCGGAAATAGCGCCTCGATCTCATCAACGACCGCCTTCGCTTCCGCTACGCGGTGGACCTTGCCAGCCGAGGGCTCAAGCGGAACGATTTCCGCAACCATCAGCGGGTCGACTTATTACCTTTATGGCACCGCTTCTTATAACTTTTGGACAGGCGTTTCATATAGTCTTTCTCTCAGCAAGAATAATTCCACCACCTGGACACGTTCAAATAACGCGTTCTCCTCATCTTTTTCTTATAGTTCCTGGTTTGGCTCGGGAACTGCTACCGGCTATTTAAACGGCGGATCTTCGTGGTCAATCTCGGGAAGTTCACAAACATTGGCGATCACCCAAGCTTATAGTGAAACATCGGATACGCCACAAACAACAACCCAGTCATCGGGTTCGACCTATGACACTTACTTCCCGCTCAACGTCGGAACCGACTCAAAAGACCCGGCTGCCTACCGCTACCCTTTGGCAACAAACACCGGTTACGTCGTGAGCGGATCCGATCTCGCCACCAATTATGATACCTATGTCGGCTACCAGGGCTACGGAGATATCCGTGTTTCTTATTATGGCATGGGAAACTTGGCGAATTCTTTGAATGGTACGGTCGAGTATAACAGTTACTATGACGAAAATGTCGGCACTGCCAGTTATGCGGACAATACTCTTCAAGTCGTCACCAGAACCGCTTCCAGCAATGGCTATACCCGAATCATTGACTCCCACAATGACGCGAATAACGATGGATCCTTTGATGTGGATTGGACGAGCAATAACGGAAGTGGCGATAACGCTTACGAGGATGTCTTACCGTCAAAGGTAAGTGCGACTGCAACAGTCAGCTCTTTGGGGCTACAAAAATATGAGAAATCCCGGGCCTCGCTTCAAAAAGTCCTTGCCGGGCAGGACAATGTCTATGGTCTTCACTTCATGGATACCTCAATTTCCAAATCCAACTACGCGACGGCCGAAAAAGCTCTCATTGACAAAGTGACCTACACCTCTTACCAATTGCCACGGAATTCCATCGATTTCCGGCTTCGGAAAAAAGGTTACATCAATTTCTTCGCTGGAACCTATTTCCCCGGCAACACCGCTTTTTTCAGTTTGCACGAAATCACGCGCGACACGAATGGGAAAATCAGCACAGACAGCGCGAGCATCAAAGAAATCACCCAAGTTTATGGCGTTCCCAGCGACCCCACTAAACCCTTTAGTTACGCTTACAAAAACGTAACTTATACTAAGCCAGATTCGACCTACGTGCTTCTTTTCGATATGGATTGGCTTAATGCTATGGCCACCTCTTCTTGGTGTGACATGGCGATGTACTACTTTGAGATTCCGGTAAACTCCGGCGAATATGCACTTGGTTCGGTTGCCGGTACCACGAGCGGCGGAACCACAACCACCCGCGATGGCGCTTACCTCATTTATTTGGATCTTTCCGCCAATGCCCAAGAAATCCACCGGACGGTTATCACGGAATACATCGTTCAGACAATCGATACTTTCTACTATCCCCAAGGCATCGCTTTGGTAACCACCGGCTCAACCGGCGAGACGGTTGACCCGATCACTTCGGCGGCCTTCGCCCTCGCCAACGGTTTCTCCGGCACTCTTGTGATGGATAAAACCACCACCAGTGCTATCACGGTGACCAGTTCAAGCGATTCCTTCACCACCGTTTTTAAAGGCGATTCCATGGCAATCGCCCGTTCAGGGAGCACCGATCCCCCCACGATTACCCCAGCCTCGACGACCATCGATACTCTGAAGCGGCTCACTTACGTGGACTATAACGCCACCGGAGGCGACACTACGGTTACGGTCTTCACTCAGCACAATAACGATGCGATGACGTATACCGATGGCACCGGAGCTACGATCACGGAATATATAGACAATGACGGCAAAACTGTCACAATCGCAACCGGCAGCCCGATTACGGACATTGACATCACCTCCTGTAACATTGAACTTCTAGGGTTCTATTACTACTATTCCGCCGACACCAGCACCATCACGACCACCTTCCTTGTGGGTTATACTTCTTATACCACGACGGATAAGTACACCTACCAGAACATCACCAGTTACACGGTGACGCTCAAAACGACAAGCGAGGCGCTCAATGTCAACGTGACCTTATCGGCTACAGGCTACACCATAACGATCAACGGAACGACAGTTGCTACTGGAAGCCTCGTTTCGGTTCCTGTCACAAGCGCTTGAGCCTCCTTTAACCCCTGCCCTTCAATAAGGCAGGGGTTTTCTTGGTATCTTTGTAAAACCCCATTCTTTTCTGCAAAAGGAGGTTGGATCATCATGGCTATCAATCCTTTCTCAAAGCTTCTTTGGGAAAGAAAACAGCAAATCAAATGGGCTTGATCTGTTTAATGGCGATTGCCATTGATAAGCGAAAAACCGGATATAAAGGTTCAAACGAAGAATAATTTCCCAAGTTTGAGGAATCCTACTATTGCTTTAAAAAGTCTTCTTCTATTTGACGAACGCCCTCGTCTTCGATAGAAGAAAGATGACCAAGCTATTAAGTCGGCTAATCAACCGGGCTTGGTCATTTTTTTATTCCCTTATCGGATTCGCGAACCTCGTTGGGCCTTGTGCGGCTCGGCATTTGTTCTCTCATGGAATCTGACCCACTCAAGATTGACAAGGCAAGAGGCAAGAAGTAGCATAGTGGTGGATTAGGCCTATCAATCGGTGAACAACCGAGCTTAATCCATTTTTTATTGGATTTGTTTTTTCCGCCTTAACGCAGTAATATCTATCCAGGAATCCGCATCGGCGTGTAACCGTAGTCAGGGAAACCCACGGCTCGCATATACCGCTAATGGAGACTCAACCGGCGAGGGAAGGGCCTCGTTTTTTATCTCTTCGAAAGGCTTTTCTTTTTGACAATCAACGAAATGGCAGATAAGATAATGGTGACCAAGCGAATAAATTGGCTAATCAACCGGGCTTGGTCATTTTTTATGCCTCTGAAAGCCTTCCTTTCCTTCTAAAAGGGAGGCTTTTTGCGCCTTCATTCCCGACGATATTCCCGACGAGACATTTTTTTGGATAAAACAAAACCACCGAATTTCTTCGGTGGTTACTTGTTTTCTGGTGGCTGAAGGGGGATTCGAACCCTCGACATGCCGGGTATGAGCCGGCTGCTCTAACCAGCTGGGCTACTCAGCCATCTAATTCACTCAAATTGGTGGAGCTTACCGGGATCGAACCGGCGACCTCATGCTTGCAAAGCACGCGCTCTCCCAGCTGAGCTAAAGCCCCATCAAGAGGCACTGTCTTTCAAGACAGCGGGATTATTATAGCCAAGTGAATATCGCTTCTCAACAAAAAACAATTCTCTTTTATGCCGTATGGCTCGTTTCGTCGTTTTTTTCCTTTTCTTCAGGAGGATTCACCGGGGTATTAACGACAGAAGCGGGCTTCGCTTTCGGCAAATTAAAGCCATAACGATGCTTCTGGTTCTCGATGACTTTGGTGTTGATGATCCGTTCGGCAAGGATGCCAATGAGAATGCCGGTCGCGATGCCAATGAGCGACATCAAGGGATAGTAATAAAACGCGGTCCAGTTGCCGATAAAGAGGCAATAGACCACGACTTGGCCAAAGCCATGGCTGATCGACGCGCAGGCGCTGACGCCGATGATCGTCATCTTGCGGGCCACGAGTTTCAATAACACCATGATGGCAAAAGAAAGCACCGCTCCCCCTAAGGACATGAAGAAGCCCATTTGGAAGATTCGTCCCGTTAATAAGCTCACGATAAAGACCCGTCCGAGGTCAATCACCCCCGCTTCCCAGATCCCGAGCTCATAAAGCACCACCAAAATCACGATGTTGGCTAATCCCAGTTTCGCCCCAGGAACAAAAGGGAACGGGATATAGTAATCCGCCACGCCTAAAGCGATGGCGAGAGCCAACAGCATCGCCATCAAGGCGACTTTATGCGCGCCTGAGTGCCTCATACGACGACGTCCGCCCCCGTGGAACCCACGATCGTGATCGAAATATGGTTATAAGCGCAGACAATCGGATGAGCGGCATCGCTGATCCAACCGGTGTGAACGCAATATTGATTGGGGCATTTCGACGAAACGATATGGATGGCGTTGGTCTTGACCCCAATCACCATCTGCCCCGCTTCCCCACTCACGGCACCCTGGATGGTAAACGTTCTTTCCGTGGCGCTTTCTTTGGCGAGATCGATGCTCATGAGTAGCGTCGAGTCTTTGACGATCTCGGCGATGTGGTCATTGCCACTCTTTGGGATCGCCAAATAAATCGCAGCCACGCTGGAGCCCACGGCCAAACTGCCGACGACGATGATGTCCCAAAAATAATGCGCGAAAAAGGCCTTAGCCTTCATAAAGGGTAATCCCCTGATTCACTAACGTAGTCGTTCCACTCGTGACGTTAAAGGCGGTGTTATAGAAACTGGCGGATTTATAGAAAAGGGTCTTCAAGTTATAAGTGGTTTCTAAGCTTTTGGCCGCATCGGGTCCTAAAAGCATAAAACTCGTCGATAAGGCATCGCCGCTCGCGGCGTCATCGCCCACGAGGACGGCCCCATGCCAAGAGGCTAAGGCGGAACCGGTCAAAGGATTGACGATATGGGAATAAAGGGCGTTATTGACCACTTGGTATTGTCTAGAGACTGCGCTTGTGGAGACCACGCAATTCTTTAAATCCGTATAGGTATTGGGCAAATCCGCAAAACCCATCGTGAAATTGCCACTGTCATTGACGTTCTCGCCAAAGAGGATCGTTGAGGTTCCGGCATTGATAAAATAATGGGTGATTTGCAGGGATTTTAATAATTCATAGGCTTTTTGCGTGGCATAACCTTTGGCGATGCCCCCAAGATCGATCGTCGCTTCGCCTGTCCGGGTGACGCTATGGGTTGCCTCATCAAAAGTCAAAGACGAGGAAGAGACTTTCGCCATCTCACTTTGAATTTCAGCGTCCGAAGGAACGGAGGGAACGAAAGTCGAGGCCACCGACGTATTGGTGACGTCGCTGCTGCCAAAGAGTTTGCTCTTCCACAGATTCGAAAGACCGCCAACCAAAGGATTGAAATAGCCACTGGTGATGGTTTTCATGCTCTCGGCGAACTTCAGCAAATCAAATAGCTCCGTAGAAACCACTGTCGTGGCGTTGCTTTGATTGAGGTTATAGACATTGACGACGCCTTCGTGGGCGATCGTGTTATCCGCCAAGGCGTCATAAGTTTGATAAATCGCGTTGAGATCGGCGCTGGTCAAAACCGCCCGGGAGGAAGAAAGCGAGGAACTGGAGAGATGGGCTAAGGGATCGTCAAGATAAATATCGATCACCGAATCCATCGCGTAATAGCGGCCCTTGTCGCTCCAAGATGCCGCCGAAGAAGCATTGGTCCCAGTGCAGGAAATGAGGGTCAAGGGGGCTAAGAGGAGTAACAAAAAGCGAGGATGATTTCTCATACCTCGCTATTATACAGGAATTTGGCTTTTAAAGCGTAGGAACGTGCTTCGTTCCATCCTGATCCGGATGGGAGGCCAAGTAGACGATGATCGGATCGAAATTCTTGTCTTTTTTGCCGACTTTGCACGTCGAGCACTTTTTGACGGCGCCACTCACGAGCGCTTCGGCCATGCCATGGCAGCCTGGGAAGCCGCACGCGCCACAGTTACCGTTGGGCAACATCTTCTCGACGTCCGCGATACGCGGATCTTCTTCGACGTGAAGGAAGTGCTCAGCCAAGACGAGGAGAACGCCTAAGACGCCCCCTAAACCGGCCAGGATGAGAAATCCCCATAAAATATACCAATAATCCATGCGGTGTTACTTCTTCTCCTCTTCCTTTTTTTCCGGGGTTTTCGTATCGACTTTGACTTCGACTTTGCCCGCATCCGGCGCTTTCGCGCTTGGGGCAGCCGTCTTATCGTCTTCGACTTTCTTATCGTGATATTGGGCGTAATAAGGGCAGCCCGACTTCAGACAAGCGCAGCAAATCCCCTCATCCGGTTCCAAATTCTCACAGCCTTTCGGCGCGGGCGTCTTGCGGTAGAGGATGAAAGTGACGATGGCGATGACCGCCAAGACCACAATGATGCCAATCGCTAAGGCGATATAACCCGCTTGCGACATTTTAGGCTCCGATTCCGGCTAAGCCCATCATCGCCATCGCCATGATGGAGGCGGTGATTAAAGCGATGGGGATGCCTTTGAAAGCACGTGGGGTGTTATAAGTATCCAACCGCGTCCGAATGCAAGCGAAGACGAAGATCATGAGGAGATAGCCTAAACTGGTGCCAAGGGCGTTGGCCATCGACATCGCGAAGCTGAGTTGGGTATCGGTGTTCTCTTGAACGACGCCAAGGACGGCGCAGTTGGTGGTGATCAAAGGAAGATAGATGCCCAGCGCCTTATAAAGGGCGGGCGAGTATTTTTTGATGAAGAGGCCAACGATCTGAACCAAGCTGGCGATAACCAGAATGTAGACGACGGTGTCCATGAAGGCCAAACCCGCCGGAACAAGGACGAAATTATAGATCGGATAGCAAATGAGAGCGCTGAAGACGATGACGAAGACGACGGCGATGCCCATCGAGACGGCGCTCTTGACCTTATTGCCAACCCCGATGAACGAACAAATGCCATAGAAGCGCGAAAGCAAGACGTTATCGATCAAGGAATAGCTCACGAGAGCTAATAGGAATGCTGCAAAATAAGCCATTATTGCGCGCCTCCTTTCACTTCGGCGCTAGCGGGAGTCGCTTTAGCCTCAGCCGCTTTTTGAGCGGCGGCGAAGGCAGCCGCGCGTTTAGCGGCGGCTTCTTTGTCTTTCTTCGCATTGGCTTTGGCGGCTAAGATCGCCATGATGATACCGAAGACGATGAAGCCTCCGGCTGGCTGAGCGAATAAGGAAATCGAATAATCCCAAGTGGCGCCTTTAAGAATCGTCAAGGATACCACCTCGCCATTGATCTTGAGGAACGGGAAGATGTTTCCAAAGGTGAGCATGCCAGTTCCTAAGATTTCACGGACGAGCGAAATCACGACGAGAGCTAAGGTATAGCCGATGCCATTGCCTAAGCCATCGAGAAGCGAATCCAAAACGCCATTTTTATTGGCGAAGGCTTCGGCTCGGCCGAGGACGATGCAATTGACGACAAGCAAGCTTAAGAAGACGCCCAAACTCGTATAAAGAGCGGGGACATAGGCTTCGCAGAACATCTTGACCACCGTGACGAAAGTCGCGACGACGACAATGTAGGCTGGGGTCTCGACTTCTTCCGGAATGAGCTTCCGCAAAGCGGAAATCAAGACATTGGAGCAGACAAGGACAAAGGTGAAGAGAATGCCCATGCCAATCGCTGCTTCGAAGCTCTTGGTAATCGCGAGAGCCGGGCAAGTCCCGAGCACCGCGACGAATAAGGGGTTCTCTTTGATGATGCCCGTCACGAAGGAATCGTGATGTTGCGAACGTTTGATCTGTTCCATCGTTATTTGCCTCCTTTGAAATCAGCGAGGGCTTCACTGACGATGCCCTTGATCAAATTGGCGGAATAGGTCGCACCAGTCTCGGTGTAATCCTTCGTCGTCTGGCCTAAGGTCGTTTCGGACGGATTGTTATTGTAGTTCGTGACGTAATTGCCTTCGATGCCTCCATTATCAAAGGAGTCATCGCTAATGAGATACATCTTGCCTAAGACCGGGGCGCTCGCGGTTCCCGAAATGCCCACGATCAAGGTGATGTGGGACTGATGGGTGCCTGCGCCATCATAAGGTGTGAAGGCCTCCGAAGTGCCGCTGCCGAGGTAAATCGTGCCTAAGCTCGTGGTCATTTCAACATCGGAATAAGCCTCCCAGCGGCTTTGGACGTAAGTGCCACCGGAAATCGCGGTTTGCTCCGAGATGCTCTTCAAGGACGAATAGACATGCAAGCTAAAGCCCTCGAGAGAGTTATTGCCGGTGCCGGCGCTATAGAGGGAACGCGCTTCCTCAACCATCGCTTTAACGAGGGTGCCACTACTGGCAACGCTCCAATTGGTTAAGGCCGTGGCCGAAGGCGCCGCGTTATAAGCGGTGACATCCGCGGTGACATCCGCGCCCGAATTGCTCACGATAACGATCGGGAGATACTCCGGGGCGGCAATCGAGCCCTTAACGCCGGTGATCATCGTGATCGCCGCGCCATCGCTACTCGTGCCTTCAAGGCGATAGGCCGAGCCGATCGAGGCCGACTTAGCGCTATCGGAATAAACGGTGTAGTACTTCTTCGCGTAAGTCGCGCCGGAGATGTCTTTGGCATCATCATAAGCGGCTTGCGTAGGATAAATCGTCTTGAGTTCGGCACCCACGTCTTCAACCGTGCCGCCGCTCGAATAAAGATCCTTGGCCTCATCGACGATCAACTTGATCGAGGTCGCCGCGGCTGTGGCGCCGCATTTAACGGCGGCTAAAGTCGTGTCGGAAGGATCGCTATTATAAGGATTAACGTAATTGGCCACCACCGTGGTATCAAACCCACCGGTCGCGCCATTCGAGAGGATCGAAACTTTGCCTAAGACCGGCTTCGAGGTTGCGCCCGAGATGCCGACCATGATCTTCATGTTGACGGTCTGTCCGTAGCTGGCGGTGCCGGTATAGATGTTGCCTAAGACCGCATTCGAACTATCCTTGGCCGTAACATAAGAAGAAACGTATTTTCCGCTCACCGTAACCGAATCGCTCACGCTGGCCGTCGTGCTATAAATCGCTTTATAGGCTTCGGTGGCCTTGGCTTTTTCGTTCGCGGCAATAATCGGGGCCGTCAAAGCATTCGTGCCGGTGATGAGCAATGCCCCCACCGCGCCGATCGCGCAAAGAATGCCGCCGGCTTTCAGATATTTTTTCTGGGAGTCGTTCATAAGTTGCCTCCGAAAACCACGCTGGTCGTGGTGCTATTCAGTTTGCCCACAATGCCCCAAACCATGATGCCAATCGCTAAGACGGCGATAATACCCATGGCCAAGAGGTTCTTCCAGGTGTATTTGTTGGTGCTCCATTTATAGTGATCCATCACCGGGGCGAACATGTTGCCGATGAGAATCGAGAAGCCCATGCCTTCGGCGTAAGTGCCGAAAAGGCGGATGAAGACGACGCAGACCGCCACCACCATGCCATAGATGACACGGCTGGGACGGGTGATTGGCATCGTGACCGGATCGGTCAGCATGTAAGTGCCGCCGAAGAGGACGCCGCCCGAGAGCACATGGCTCAAAAACCAAGTGCCATAATCGCTGACGCTGCCTTTTAAGGTGTAGACCAAGCCAGCGATGGCGGTTAAGACAAGGAAGGTGCCGAAGAACGATGAGACGACGCGCCAATCGGCTGCGTGACGGACGAGAAGGAAGACCAGGCCGCAGAGAATGGCGATCTTGCAGACCTCGCCAAAGGTGCCACCGGTCTCGCCCAGGAGTAACTCCAAGACGCTCGGACTCGCCGAGCCCGTCAGAAGCGTGCCGCCGGCTGTCGCATCGGGGATAATCGTACTGGAATAATAGGTCGAAGAGAATTTCGAAGCGAAGCAAACTTTGGTGAAGATAAAGCCCACCGCTGCCGGGTTGAAGATATTCTGTCCCGTGCCGCCGAAGACCAACTTGCCAATGATGATGCCAAACAAGGCACCGGTGATCACCACAAAGTAGATGAAACCTTCCGGATTCGTCGGCGCGGCTGGCATCAGCATGGAGAAAATGACACCCGAGACGCACGGCACCAAGAAGTTATTGATGCCATAGCCTTTGCAGGCGAAGAGGAATTTTTCTTTGAACGAATGCTTTTGCCCATCTTTCGGGCCCCAAGATTTAATGAGGACGAAGACGAACTCGGCCAAACACATCGTGAAGACGGATAAGAGCTCGACCACGAGGGCATGCCAGGTGTACTTGACGAGCGCGAAGATCACGACTGGCGCCAAGGCGATGAGCACATCGAGCATCATGCCCATCAAATTGTCTTTTCTCCGTAAATGCGGAGAGTTTTCTTGAACGATTGGAGTTTCCATAATTAAGGCAGTTTTGCGATGATTTTCGCCCTCCGAACATAATCGAGTAACGGAATCTTGGACGTGCAACTATAAGAGCAAAGTCCGCATTCCATGCAACTGAGCGGCTTTAACGCTTTGACCCGGTCTTTATCGACCGGCGTGACTTTCATCGCGTTCATGATCTGAACGGGTTGCAAGCCAACCGGACAAGAGAGGACGCAAGAGCCGCAGCGGATGCAAGGTTCCACCTTCTCGGTGACCGGGTTCAAGACGATGATCGAGGTCACGGTCTTGGTGATGATCGTGTCATCGCTCGGAAGCGAAGCCCCCATCATCGGCCCGCCCAAGATGAAGACCTTAGGTTTATCGGGGTCTTTATAACCCCCGGCCAACTGAATCAAGGATTTAATCGGCGTGCCCACACGCACCCGCAAGTTGCAGGGATGGACGATGCCTTCGCCCGAGACCGAGATGTTGCGCTCGATGATCGGCTTATTATATTTGACCGCTTGGTAGATGCCAAAGCAGGTCGAAACATTGACGTTGAAGATGCCATACTTCGAAGGAAGCTGACCTTGGGGGACGACGATGCCCGCCGCATTCTTGAACATCGCGATTTCCCATCCTTCGGGGTAGAAGTTGCCTAACGGGGCAACGCTGAGACCTGAATTGGGGAAACGTTTAATCAATTCTTCGTAGACCGAAATGATGTCGCCGTGTTTCTTTTTGATGCAAAGCTTGGCATCATGGCAGTTAAAGATCTGCTCCAAAAGCATCATGCCTTTGAGAATCTCGTCCGGGTGCTCTAACATCATGCGCTGATCGCTCGTGATGTAAGGTTCGCACTCGATGCCATTGATGAGAATGACTTTGATCGGGGCATCGATCGCCATTTTGACGTAAGTCGGGAAGGAGGAACCCCCGAGACCGACCGAGGCGCAATCCTTAAGGATTTGCGTGACATCGGCTTTGGTGAGCTTAGCGATTTCTTCATCGCTCCGCTCCTTCACGGACGGATCCATCGTGTCCTTGAAATCGTTGTGAATCTTGATGAAATTCACGAGTTTTCCCGAGCGATGATAGTGGCGTTCGAAACCTTCGAAGGTGCCACTGCAGGTCGCATGGATCGGTTGATCAAAGAACGCCGCGTGACGCATGCCGATCATCTGGCAGCAATTGACGTGGTCGCCTTCCTTGATATAGAGATCCGCCTTGCCACAACGGGCGTTGTCAGTTGCGATGTAGAGGTACTCGGGAAGCGGTGCCTCAACCGTCGGTAACTGACCCAAGAGCTTTTTGGTGTCTTGGATGTACTTTGTTTTCTTTATCATTAAGTATGGGACGAAGCCTTTAGGCTTACTCCTTTGCGGTTTAATTATAGACTTTCGGTAAATAAGTAAAAGGGTCAGTAATCGGTAAAAGAACACCAATACAAAAAGTATCCGATTTATCGATACCTCCTTAGGAATGTTAATATCGGTAATTTACAAATATCGCTTAATTTCCGTGATGAGAAAACCGCGAAGAAGCATGAAGAGTGAAGAAAGCGAACCCCCACTCCTCGCTCTTGCTTGGGGTCAAGAGGGCAAGGGATGAAACGAGGCTCCGGTCTCCTTCTATTATTCAATTATTATTTATTTATTTTTAAATAATGTTATCATAACTTCATGGAAACCAGCATTTCCCATTTCATTTCCGATGTTTTTCCTCAAATGAGGGTTTTGGAAATGCCCGCGTCCCAAATGCCTCTTCTTTTGGAAAAAGAGTTTGTTTTCTCAACGTCGAAGAATCCTGACTCGTTTCTTTTTGCCGAAGCGAAACGCTATCTCAGCGCCGGAGAAATCCTTCGCTTTTTTAACCTGATTCGCCAAGCAATCAAACCGAGTAAAATCCTTGTTTTTCTCCTCAAGACCCTTTCGAGTCATGATAAAGCCCTCCTTTTGGATTCCCATATTCCTTTTTTAAGCGCGGATGGCGAAGTTTACATTCCCTTTCACGAAGTCCGTCTTCAATCCCTTTCGCGCCGTCCCCCGCTTTCTTATGACCTTGTGGCGCAAAATCTCGCCTTGGCTTATTTCGCGTTGCCTTATGGCTTCTACGATCTCAAAGCCTTAGCGGCTTATCTCCCGTTTCAGCCTTCGCGAATCTCCGAAGCCAATCGCTGTCTCTTTTCTTTGGGGCTGCTGGAGAAGGAAGGAAAAGAAACTCGGGTGAAATATGCCCGGGTAAAAGACAAATCTTCTTACCTTTCCTCGCTCATGCCTCTTCTCATTTCGCCGCTTTATGGCCGATTTTACGTGGAAAAAAGCCCCAATCAAAATCGAATCCGCAACAGCGAAGAATCCCTAGGCTTTTATACGGACATCCTTCCGCAAGAGCAAGGCTTTTGCCTCGACAAAAAAGAATTCAAGCAAGCCAGCCCTTCTTTTTATCTAAAGCCGCGAGAAAGGCTACCCCATGTCGATTACGATGAAGTTGACGTTTTCGTTTACCGCCCTCTTTTCCCGGTCCAATCTCATCTCAACCCCCTTGATGTCTTGGCCGTCTACAAAGAGGATCCAGACGAGCGGGTTCAAACCGCTCTTTCCCATATCATTGAGGATCTCATTCATGATCGAATTGGACAAATTTAGTGCGACATTCCGAGATTTTTCTGACGATTATTGCGTTATCGGTGGAGGAGCGATGCTCGAGATTGCGAAAAATTACAGCCTTCAGCCCCGCGCCACAAAAGACATCGACATTATCGTTTTCGTCAAAGCCTCTACGCCTTCTTTTATTCGAAAACTTGCTCTCTTTGCTCAGGAAGCGGCTTATCGGGAGTGTTCTCATTCCGAGAATTTCTGCTCTTACCGTTTCTCCCATCCCAAGGACAAAACCTACCCCGATCAAATTGAATTGTTTTGCTTTGACCCCGTTTTGGGGAATGAGCTTCAACACCATTTGGTTCATTCCACCCTGGGCCAAGGAGTCAGTTTCTCGGCCATTTTGTTAGACAAGGATTACTACGATTTTGCTCAACAACACGTTCTGAAAAGTGAAATCTCTTATCTTTCTGAAGAGGCGATGATTCCGCTCAAAGCCAAAGCTTATCTCGCCAACAAGGAACTCTGGGAAGAACATGCTGATGGTGCCTCGAGCGCAAACTACCGCAAGCACGGACGTGACCTCATTCGCCTATCATTACTGCTGAACAACGCCCATACTCTGGCCTTACCCCGCAAAATCTACCAAGACTTGGATCACGCTTTGCTTCGGCTGAGAGAGGAAGGATTCGACTGCTCCGAAATCGCGGGCGTTTCTTCTTTTGCCCTCATCGAAAGCGCCATCCGCAACCACTATACGGAAGCGAAGGTATAAATCTATTAAAGTTCCGCTAAAAAGGCGGCAAATTCTTCTTGATCGACCAGCCGATAATGGGGCGAATAGGCTTTGGTGTAGGCTTCGCTATGATGAAGGGGATGAATCCCTTCTTGGCGATAAGAGACCACAAAACGGTCAAATTCCTCTTGGGCGGATTGGCCTTTCTTTTCTTTCAAGAAAGACGAAACCAAACTAACAAGATCCTCAAACTCATCCGGGTGCGGTTTGGCAAGGGATGCGCTCCGCAAAAAGAGTTCAAACAGTTCCTCTTCAGGATAGCCATTAGCCTTAAACGGAGCGATGTTGACCCGAAGAAGAGTCGGCGAGATGGCTTCAAATAAGGCGAGGTTCTTTGAAGGCTTAGTCGCTAAAAACTCTTCGTGGAAATAGCTTTCCGCTTCGGCGAAATCCTTGAGCAAATGCTCGGCGCCGAAGCTGACTTGATACGCCCATTTCACATCATCTTCATTTTGATCGAGAGGGTGAAGACGGTATTCTTCTTCCAAATAAGGTAAAAAATCCATAAAAGGAGTATAACCCTTTATCCGATTTCGAGGACATTAAAAACAAAAATCCCCGCAAAAGGGCATTCCTTTTACGGAGATTGGCGTTTTATCGTGGCGCCCCGAGCAGGATTTGAACCCGCAACCCGCAGATTCGAAGTCTGCTACTCTATCCAGTTGCGCTATCGGGGCGTGCTTATCATTATAAGGATTTCGCTGAAGGGGAGTTAGCGAAAATATCAGGAGATTCTAATCCCTTCCTTTTCTTTCGAAGGGACTGAAAAAACAAAATAAAACCTTAAATCAAGACGATTGAAATTTATGTGAATTTTTAATTTTTCACAGTTTTTTCATTGAAGGATCGTTTAACCCGTTGTCCAATGGTTCCGCCATGAATGAGCCGGAAGTAATCAACGAAATTAAGAAGAAGAAAACGTTAACTAACGCTGTGCTTTTTTCTATGCTTTCTTCCGTCTTCCCGGGGAATAAGGCCACGACGATTTACTCCAAAATTGACGCGCTGATTCAACAGGGCTTCCTCTACCGCGATGGAAGGGGCCATTATCGCTCCGATGAAAGAAAAGAATTTTCCGATCATCTTTCTCCAGAAGGGGCGAAAATCCAAAAAGTTGCCCAAATTTTCACAATTTTAAAGACAAGGCCTACAGCAAAACGAACTATCTCAACACGGGCCGTTTCAAGGAAATCTTTAATCAAGCCGCCTAGGCGATTTCACTATTCGATCGTTTCAAACATGAACAACGCCGCCCGACCTGCCTTCAAAAGGGGCAAGAGGTGGCGCGAACCTCTTTTTTATTTGTCGTTAATCGAATCAATTGGCTTCTTTTTCGAGATGATGAGGCAAGGGATGAAAGAAGAAAGACTTGCTGTCAACACCGCCAAAAGCAGGATGAAGAAGAAGACCCAGATATTGAACTGAAATAAGGGGAAAGCGAAATTGATCGCTCCGGCGAAAGAATTCGATAAAACTCCATCGAGAACCCCAGTGAGAATCTCCGCCACCACCGCGGCGAAAAGGGTAATCATCATGCTCTCGTTATAGAAGATGCCATAGACATCGCCACCCCGAGCCCCGATCGCTCTCAAGATACCAATTTGGCGTTTTTGATAGGCGATGGACGAAGCAATAAAGGTCGCGAGCAATAAGGCGGCGAAACAAGCGGTTGAAAAGCCAATCCAGAAGAAGGTTTTCTTCATTGAAGTGACCATACTATTGAGGCTATAGAAACTGGAGAAAGCGCTCGTCAAATAACTGTTCTTAGCAACCCGGCTTGGATCCGGCGAGTCGGTGGGATAGTAGATATAGCCCGAGGTGGGTTGATCCTCGTAGCTGGCGAAAGCATGATTCTTCTCCAAGAAACGGTACCATTTGGTTATGGTCGCCGAATCGGGCGTGATCAAAGCGATGGCCGACGTAAAGACCTTGGCGTCCTCATTGAATTTGAAGTTCGTCAAAGAAGCCAATTCATTATAAAAGCCCTTCATCCCGTAAATTCCGTTGGCATAAGAAAGTGACAAAACGCCATAGAAGCGCTGACGGAGTTCTTCAAGGGTGGGATCGGAAGTGTCGGTGGATTTGATGCCTTTTAAGGCACGATAAGGTTTCGAATCAAAATGGGTGTTGACGATGCCGACGATCGGATAGGTCTTCGTTTGATACGTTTGCAAAGTATCATTGTACTTTTGTAAGGTCATCATCGGCGACTTGGCTAAGAAGTTCGCCATCGTCGAACAATCCGTGTCATAGAGATCGACTCGGTTTTCCGGATCCTTGTTATAGGAATAGCCATAAAGCTGATAGGCCTCATAGCGGAAGTCGCTGATGAGGACTTCATTAGCGGAAGTGGGCATCTTCCCACTAGCGAGAGTGACGTTATATTTCTCTTTCAAGTCCGCTTCGCTTCCTTCAAAAAAGGTCGGGGCACAGTTATCGTAGCCGTAATAATAATAGGCATCTGTTTTATTCTTCATTGGCGAAGAGGCAGAGTAATACCAAATCTGGCCGAGACTGATGCTGCCATCATGGTCATAACCAAGAATTTGCCGTAGACTCGGGAAAACGTAGAAGGGCAAATCCGACTCCTGCCGGATCTGGGCAACATCATTGAGGCTGAGCGAACCATTGCTCGTAGAATAGCAGCCTTGATAATTATCGCAAGGCGTCCGGTATTGGCGGGTGAGGCATAAACTCGAAACGTTATAGTTCTCATAGACGGCGATGAAGGCTTTCTCCGAGGAATAGGACGCCAAAGTGGCGCTGACGCCGAACATCGTCAGCGAGATGATAATCAATAGGAGCGTCGCCACTAAACGGAAGGGCTTGCTCTTTAAAGATTTAAAAGCCACTTTGAGCGAACGGGCAAAAGGAAGGCGACTTTTTTTGACTTGAAATTCATTTCCTCCATACGTTTTCGCCCCCACTAATTCGGGCGTGGTTGAAGAAAAGGTGCCCTTTTTGCCGGAGATATCAATCTTGGCGGATGTTTTGACTTCTTGGTTGATCGTCGTATCGCTACTGACGAGCATCTCGCCATCGGCTTTGGCTAAATAGGAATTTAAAAGGGCAACGTCTTCATCGCTAAGAACATGGCCTTTTTCAAACGAGAGTAAACGCGGCGATAAGATGGAAACCCCCACCGCCACTTTTTCGGTATCGACTAAGCTCTTCGAGAGGTCGCTAATAATGACACCGTCTTTGAGTTCGACGACCCGATCGCCAAACGCCTCGGCGAAATCCCGGTCATGCGAAACGCAAATCACCAAATGATCCTCGGCCAATTTTTTCAAGGTATTGAAGATCTCTTGACCCGTCTTGCTATCCAAAGCGCCCGTCGGCTCATCCGCCATGATGATTTGCGGTTTTTTAATGAGTGCTCTGGCGATGGCGACCCGCTGCTTTTGTCCGCCGGAAAGTTCATTGGGCTTCCGCTCCCTTAATCCATGGAGGTCGACTTTATCGAGAATCGCATCGACTTCCGCGTCGCTGCCTTTCTGGCCCTGAAGTTGAAGGGCCAAAGCGATATTCTGTCCAATCGTGAAGTCCGGAAGGATGTTATATTCCTGAAAGATGAAACCCACATAAGTGTTGCGATACGAATCGAATTCGGCTTGGGTGAAATCCTTGCTGGATTTGCCCATGATGACGATATCGCCACTGTCCGCTCTGTCGAGACCCCCGATCACATTGAGCAAAGTGGACTTGCCCGAACCCGACTTTCCGAGAATGAAGACCAAGCCTTTTTCGCCGAAGGTCAAATTGATGTGATTTAATGCCTGAACTTCCGGTCCGCTTTTGACGTGATAGCTCTTGCAAACATCGATTAACTGTATCATGAAAAAAATCCCCCTACCATCGTTGGTAACGCCCCCAAATATTGGGCTGAACCTATCTTAGTACAGTTAATACAGATAATACAAGGACAATCGTCTTTACGCTATCCCTTTAGAGACCGACTCGGGCATAAAGCTCTTGAACATGGCGGAGATAATAATCGTTGGTGAAAAGCTCATCGATTTCTTTCGTCGACAAAATCGAGGCCACTTTTGCCGAGGATTTTAAGGCATCTTTAAAAGGCGTGCCGCCTTGAGTCGCGCTCATCGCCAAGGGCTGAATGAGATCGTAGGCTTCTTCACGAATCATCCCTTTTTCGATCAAGGCAGTCAGAACTCTTTGGGCATAAACCGCTCCGCCCGTCAAATTGATGTTCTTCATCATGTTTTGCGGGAAGATTGTGAGGTTCTCCACCACTTTGTCCATCCGCTCGAGCATGTAATCAAACAGCGTCATCATATCGATGAAAGCAACCCGCTCAACCGAAGAGTGGGAGATATCGCGTTCATGATAAAGAGCATTGTCTTCGAGAATCGGTAGCAAATACCCCCGCATCATCCGGGCGCAGCCTGAGATATTCTCCGAGGCAATCGGGTTGCGTTTCTGCGGCATGGCACTGGAGCCTTTTTGGCCTTTGGCAAAACCTTCTTCGACTTCTTGGATTTCGCTGCGGGAAAGGTTGCGGATTTCGACAGCGATCTTTTCCATCGTCGAAGCGATGATCACGAGCGCGCTGGCATAGCGTTCATGAAAGTCCCGCGAAAGCACTTGGGTCGAGATATCCGCACTCCGAAGGTGAAATTTATTGGCCACATAGTCTTGGACGAAGGGATCGACATTCGCATAATTGCCCACCGCACCGGACATCTTCGCGGCTTCAATCCCCTGGCGTTCTTGTTCGAATAAAGCGATGCCCCGCTTCAACTCGGCATAATATTCGGCCCACTTGAGACCGAACGAAGTGACTTCGGCATGCATCCCATGCGTCCGGGCAATGCAGGGCGTGAATTCATACTCGAGTGCTTTATCTTTGATCGACGACAAAAGACTATTGAGATCCTTGAGGATGATCGTGTCCGCTTTTTGGTAAAGAAGTGCCAAAGCCGTGTCGACCACGTCGGTCGAAGTGAGACCATAATGAATCCATTTCTTCTCCGGACCTAACGTTTCGCCAATCTGACGCGTGAAGGCCACGACATCATGGCGGGTAATCTGTTCCAACTCGTTAATGCGTTTAACATCAACGTGGGCTTTCTCTTCAATCAGTTTCAAATCGTTGGCGGGCACCACGCCGAGTTTCGCCCAGGCTTCAACGGCGGCGAGTTCAACCGAAAGATAGGCTTCATAGCGCGCTTCATCGTCAAAGAGATGAGCAAAGCTTTTCGAGGTGTAGCGCTCAATCATCAGAAGACCTCCTTGCGGATGATGGTCTCTTCCTTATCCGGCCCCACCGAGACCATGACGATGTGGAAACCGGTCAGATTTTCAATCGTCGCAATATAGTTCTTGGCTTCAGGCGGAAGATCCTCATAGCGTTTGACGCTAGAGATATCGCCTTTCCACGAAGGCAGAGAAAGATATTTCGCTTCAAGGCGACCCACCGCTTCGACGGTCGAAGGCATCGTATCGATGCTGACGCCATCGAGAACGTAGCCATTGCAGATTTTGATTTCATCCAAATCGCCCAAAACATCGAGAAGCATTAAGGCGACATCATGAACGCCCGTCAGACTCTTCACATAGCGAAGCTCAGCGCAATCAATCCAGCCAATCCGGCGCGGACGCTTGGTCACCGTACCATATTCATGACCTTTTTCACGAATAATATGGGCTTTTTCAACATCAAGAATCTCGCTCGGGAACGGCCCTGCCCCAACCCGGGTCGTATAGGCTTTCACGATGCCTAACGTATTTTCAACTGAGTTGACAGGGATTCCGCAATAGAAGGGAATCGCGTTCGACAAAGGACTCGAGGAAGTGACATAAGGATAAGTGCCATGGATGATATCGAGCATCGCCCCTTGGGCACCTTCGAAGAGGATTTTCTTCTTTTCGCCTAAGCATTTTGATAAGAAGGAAGACGTATCTTGGATGTAATCGCCTAATAAAGGAACCAAAGCCAAAAGTTTGGCATAGAGTTCATCTTCTTCATACGTTTTCGCACCAAACGCTTCCAGTTCTTTATTTTTGATGAAGAGAACTTCGTGAAGGCGCTCTTTCAGATAATGAGGCTCTAAAAGATCCCCCATCCGAATGCCCGTCCGCGAGGCCATATCTTCGTAGGTCGGGCCAATGCCCCGTCCCGTCGTACCGATTTTGGCATTGCCTAAGGCCAGTTCGCGGGCATGATCCAAATCGACATCGTACGGCATGACGATTTGTGCCCGGTTCGAAATCAAAAGTTGAAAGGAGGTAACCCCCGCTTTTTTGATGCCATCGATTTCTTCCAATAGACCCCAAGGATTGATGACGACACCATCTGAAAGGACGTTCACGACCCGAGGATTGAAAATGCCGCTCGGGAGCAAGCGTAAGGCGTAGCGCTGACCTTGATGAACGATCGAATGTCCGGCGTTATTGCCGCCTTGGCTTCGAACGACAACATCAGCCTTACTCGCACAATAATCGGTGATTTTGCCTTTGCCTTCATCACCCCATTGGCAACCCTGAATCGCTAAAGTGGACATATGAAATTCCCTCCCAAGGAAGTGGCTGGATGAATCCTGTAATAGGCTTTGACCTTATTACTTAGGTATCTTATCACCCGGAAAAGAAAGGGAAAGAAGAAAGCGTTCTCGCGGCTTTTTCTTTCCCATACAGCGACCAAATTTCGCCTCGTTTCGCCCTTCATGTCTTTTTGTGCGCCTAAACCATTTCTTTTTTCGTATTCTCCAACACAATTAAAGGGATTTTGGAGGCTTTTTTATGAACCAACGCTTTCTCGTCCTTTCTGGATTGTTTCTTTTGCTTACGAGCTGCGGAGGCATTTCTTCTTCCTCAAGTTCGACAGCAGTTTCTTCTTCAAAAGAGACCGCTTCCTCTTCCGCCTCATCGGTAACCTCTTCTTCGAGTTCAAGCGCATCCTCTTCTAGCGCTTCCTCAAGCGAAGTTTCGTCTCTTCCTTCGTCGAGTTCTTCCACAAGCTCTTCTTCCAGTTCCTCATCAAGTGAAAGTTCTTCAAGTTCTTCATCAAGCTCCTCGTCGAGCGAAAGCTCATCAAGTTCTTCCTCTAGTGTTGTTACCCCCGCAAGCGTCTTTCTTTTAGGGGATTCCACGATGTGCTCGTTTAGCGATCCCTATTACTATCCTCGCTATGGCTATGGCACCCAACTTCCGAGTTATTTCCAAACCGGGCTCCTTTGGAACAATCTGGCGTTAAGCGGACGTTCCTCGGTGAGTTTCCTTCTTGAAGAGAACTATCAAACCTACCTGAATTCGATTAAAGAGGGGGATTACGTCATCATCGGTTTTGGTCATAACGATGAAAAGGCTGAAGCCCTCCGCTATAGCGATCCCACCGGCGATGTCGAAACCAAGGGCTCGTTCCAATATTGCCTCTATGAGAATTACGTCAAAGTGGCGCTCGAAAAGAAAGCCCATCCGATTCTGGCGACTCCCATTGTTCGCCGGAACACCTCGAATATTTACGAGAACAATAACGCGGTCCACGTGACCGTCGATAGCGTGGTCACCTTAAGCGATGGCACGAGTTTCACCTATAAAGGTGGCGATTATCCTTTGGCGATTCGAACCTTAGCTGAAGCGAAGAGCATCCCTCTCATCGACCTCACCGCCTTGAGTAAAGAGCAATGGTCGAGTGTCGGAGCAGACGGGAATCTCAAATACCATGCCTGGACGAGCGATGCCGCCGCTTCGGTCGATAATACCCATTTAAATCTCTATGGCGCCCAAGTGATTTCTTATCTTTTTGCCACTGCCCTTTCGAAGAGCGCAATCCCTTTAAAAGACTATTTAAAAACGGACTTTGCCTTCCCCGATGAAGCGACCTATCGTGTCAGCAATCCTTCTTATGTTCATCCGACTTATACCGCACCGACGGCTGGATCGACGTTTTACAAGACCACCGCGCCTTATTGGGGCAGCGTGTTTGGCGATGTCGGCGGCGCTTCGAAAGTGAACGATACCACGAAATTTGGCATTACCGAAAATAGCGATGGCAGCGTGACCTTGTTGGCCAATGGCGCGGGGAAAATCTCCGCCAAAGCAGGCGATGGCATCGTCTTTTATGGCCTCCAGATCGCCAAAGATAAAAATTTCACCTTTAAGGCGAAAGCGACGCTCCTCACCACCACAAGCAATAACCAAGTCAGCTTTGGTCTCATGCTTCGCGATGACCTCTATATCGATTCCTTCCTCGGCAGTGTCATTACCGGCGATTATGTCGCAACCGGCATGGTCAATAATGCCACGACTCCTTCGACCGCGATCTTCTCAAAAACGAGCGGCGCTCTTTCCAAAGAGGTCGATGCTCCGTCGGTCCCCTCCCTCGGGGAAAGTTTCTCACTCAGCATCTCGCGGATTGATGACGTTGTGACCTGCACCTATGGCACTCTCACCTATTCTTATAACGAAAAGAATCTCACCGCGATTGATGCCAGTTACGATTACGTGGGTTGCTTCCTCGCTCGGGCCGCTCAAGTCTCCTATAGTGAAATTAGCTTTGCCTGATCGTTCTTATCCAAGACGAAATGAAGCCTAGTTCTTTGACCTTATCTTAAAAACGATCTTTCTCAAAGAAAGAGACTCTTCTTTTCTTTAAACTTTCATCTCAAGAGTAAAAGCCGTATGATGAACAAAGAAAGAAGGTCTTTGTCCATGGAAGATAGACATCCTGTTCAAGCCTTGGTCTGGGGCGTCGTCGATCTGGTCGTTGCCGTCTTTGGATTTCTTTTCATCATCCCCGAGATTGTTTTGCCGATTGTTTATACCGGATTAAAAGCAGGCGGACAAACGCCAGCGGATCAACTGCAAACCACGGCGACGGTTTTCTTCATCATCGTCTTGGTCTTTGGCATCGTCGTCTTTATCTGCGGCATAGCATCGCTCATCATTCGCTCAGCGACGAAAAACCTTTACCTCACCCCTTATGAAGATGGCCGTTACCATGCGGGTGCCACCACGAGAAGTATCGCTTTGCCCTTCGCGATTATCGAAATTGTTTTAGCGGTGTTCGCCACCGTCTTCTCCTCCTTAGCCATCAATAACGTCTTCTAAAATAAGCTCTGTTCTCTTAAAGGATTCCCCCGGGAATCCTTTTTCTTTTTCCAAGCAAAAGAAAAGGGTTTTGCAGGCGATAATAAAGCAAAACCCCGTTAAATCGAATAGAAGGAACTATCGAGTCCTAAGCCGAGATAAACGGCATAGGGAAGCAAGGCTTCTTCTTTTAAATGAGCGAACTTCGCTGGGGTCAATTCTTCAAAAAGCGAAGCGTGGTAACGCCGGGGGCAATCGTCGACGTAGACCTGAACCTTGTTGCCGTTAATGTGGGCGGAGAGTTTAGCGCGGTAACGAATATTGAGGCAGTTAATTCCCTGAACGAGGAAAGGCGAGAGAAGGTTGAGACCCGGCACTTCTTCATCGGCGGTGACATCATGGACATCATCGAAGGACGAAGAATCGCTTTTTAAACGCAATAACAAGGGTTTCTTTTTGTAATAGGATGCCGAGCGGCGATCTTTGATAATGAGTTCAAAGGGGAAGGAAGTATTGAGGGTGAATTCAATATAACGGCCTTCGGCTTCGAAAGTGCGGTTGCCACTTTTGGCGGCGTAGCTATAGCCGAAGGAATAAAACGTCGCGCCCTCGACTTCGCCTTTGAAAAAAGAATCCCCATCAAGCTCGGGGGTGCAGGAAAGGACTTTTCTTAAGGGCATCGTCAGCATTTTTCTTTCCGGACGCCGGATAAACGAAAAACTCCGATATTCCCCTTTGGTCAGTTGGGGCGTGATACTCGCATAAAAATAATCGAGGTAATGTCGGCGAATTTGAAAGGCAACCCGCAAAAGAAGCGGCGCAACGATGAGGAAAAGCACCGCGCCGAGGATCAATAAGAAATAGCGGAGATAGACATTCAAGCTCTCATCGCCACCCCAAATCCCCATGATGCAAAGACCTAAGACGGCGAAGAGGGTCATGAAGAAAAGAGCGGAGCAGAAGTCGACAAGGGTCTCATGTCTTTTCTGTTCGACTTCCTTCAATAACTCATTCGTGTCTTTCATGGCGGTTTGAATTATAGCGTTTTTTCCCAAAGAAACACCTTTTATTATTTACCGAACGATTTTTGATACGAATTGTAATCCTTTTGATCGACGTCTAGCATGCTGCGGACATAGGAAGATGAACCCCATGTGGAATCGTGCCAAAGCTTGAAGCCATCGGGACAATAGGACTCATCGGTCTTCTCCCCGGCGAAGTAACGGTAATTGATTTCCCCATAACTTTTCAAAAGCAAATCTTTTTCTTCGCTACTATAGGGGCTATCTTCGAGTGAGATCACCATCCGTCTTTGATTGGATTGGCGGAAGAAATCCTCGGCAAAAGTGGCATAGTTTAATAAATCGGAGTTGCTGGAACCCTTCTTTTTCCAATAGCCTGCCACATCGACATTCTCGGTGTGATAATGGAGGGCATTCTGATCAAGTTCCACCACCCCATAATGCGAAGGCGAAACTAAGAGGCTCGAGGAACAGATATCGCTGAGGGTGTCTTCTTCGACGAAATGCTGAATATGAAGGTGACCCGAAAAATTCGCAAGGCATTGATGCTGACGATAAAGCTCAGCAACGCTAGAGGCATTCTTCAACGAAAAGCTCGTAAAAAGGGGATTCTGCTTCAAGAGGCTTTCGTGGGACAAAGTAATCCATTTCACCCCAGCTGCATCGCCTTTCTCCATCTCGCTTTTCGCCCAAAGTAACGTCGCGTCGCTCAACCCGCCTCTATTTTCTTCATCAGCATCAGCGCTTAAGGACAAGACCCGAAGGTCTTTCCGCAAAGGATAAACGTAACTGAGCGAATCCGGATCAAAAGAAGAAATCTTCTCATAGGTCACTGGGGCATAGATTCTTAAAAAAGAATTCTTATCGACATTATCGCTCGCCCCGACCACGTCATCCCGGTAGAAATAGGCGGCGGAGGAATCGATATCGTGGTTGCCCGGAAGAACGAGAACCGCGATCCCTTTTTCTTCGAGGGGCAAGAGTTTTTCGGCGAGATGTTCATGTGAGAGTTTTTCGCCATTGAAGCTTAAATCGCCCGTGAGAAATAACGCATCGGGTTTTGCCGCTTCGACTTCCGATAAGAAAGCTTCGAGGACTTCTTCGCCATACTGGCTCACCTTGCCATCAGCATGCTCGACCATATTCGTCATGGCGGCGCCTTGATCATGGAGTTCCGGGGCAAGATAGTGAAGGTCGGAAGCCACGATGATCTTCAAAGGGCTCTCGGAAAGGTTCGTCTGAGGATAGGTTCCGCTAAACGAAAGAGTAAAAGGGACCGAAGAGGAAGAAACGCTCGGAGAAGAACAAGAAAAGAGTAAGGGCAATAACGCCAGCAAAACCCCCTTCTTTTTAAGAAAGGAGGACTTCAGGGTTTTCTTCAAGATCTTTTTGGATGAGGGCATGGACTTTATCGCTGAGGGCTTCGCTGTTGAGTTTATCGTAATCCTTCGCCTCTAAGACTGCGAGGATTTTGATCACGACCTTGCTCCGTTTCCATGGGGCTCGATGGGCGATGTTTTCGGTGTCGGAAATCCGGGCCACCACAATCGGACAACTCGATTTCAAGGCGATTTTGAAACTGCCGGGTTTAAACTCGTGAAGTTGGCCATCATGGCTTCGCGTTCCCTCGGGGGCTAATGCGATCGAGGCTTGGTCTTTTTTGATGTAATCGACGCATTGAAGGATGCAGCGCAATCCTTGGATCGGGTCGTTGCGGTCAATGGCGATGAAGCCCGCTTTGTGCATCCACTTCCCCGCCACGAAGAAACTCTCGATTTCTTTTTTCCCGAGGGAAACCACCATTTCTTTCCGGTGGGTGAAATAAACGAGGTGGTCAAAGTTCGATAAATGGTTGCTGACAAAAAGGTAGCGGCGTTTTTTCGGGATTGCCTCTTCGCCGATGATTTTCACCGACACATTGGCAAAAAGAAGAACAATCCATAAGACATTTTTAATGACGAAATAGCCCCAGGCTTTCGGCTCTTTGACACTCTTTTTTAAATCGACGAAAAGCGAAGCGATATAGCAATAGACCAGGAAGAGGGCGAAAAGAAGGAACCAATAGGCGATGACAAGGGGAAGCGGAATAAAGAGATTCCATAAGGAAGTCCACCACCCGGTGAAATAATAGGTGAGTCCACTGAGGAGAGTGGCAAGAGCTAAAAGAGTAAAGAACAAAACCATGATTAAGATTATTTTCCTCTAGGACGAGGCAAAAATCACCTTTTTTAATGAAAGATTTTATAAGGAAGAGGCGAGGGGACTTTCACCGCGTTGACGAGTTCGGGATCATCGTGGCAATAACGGTTACAAAGATAAGGGTCTTGGAGGATGAGTTCCGCGACAAGGCGCTTCAATTCTTTTTTCTCGACGTTGGGGAAAGTCTTCTCCATCATTCTGAGATCATTTTGATTAAAGCCGCCATTCACGGAAACCCGCTGCAAAAAGAAGGTTTTTTCTTTCGAAGGGGCGAGGGGTTCCAAATAGTCTTGGAACGACAAGAGTTCGGCATCGAGATACGCGGATAAATAGCCTTCTTTTTGACAAAAGCTGAATAGAGCTTCCATCTTGGCGATATTCTCGTCTTGAGCCATGCCTAGGATCGATTTAATTTCAACGAAAGCGATGCGGCCATCGTAGGTGCGAAAAATGAAGTCGGGATAGTAAGGCGATGGCGTCTTCGCCCAAGGTTTGATATAAGGAACCGCTTTGGTTTGCCCGCGGATGGAAGAAGCGAAGCCGCTTTCGCAAAGCAAAGCCAGAAAATGGGTCTCGGCATAATCGTTGAGGATGAGAGGCATTCCACCATCAACCTCATAGACCAAATTGCCGGTTGGCATCCCGTCTCCTGAAGAGCGAAGATAGAATTCTTCGAGGGTAAAACGTTTGGCTGTCTCACGGAAATAAAAAAGACTTTCCAATCCGAGGCACAGCCGGGGATTGAGGGTGGGACTAGGGCAATACTTTCGCTTCATTAACTCTGAGCTTTCGCTTGATCTAATTTCAGGCTTTCAAGGAGAGCCACCGTGCCTTCTTCTTGGCAGGATAAGGAGACCAAGATGGTGGCTAGAGGCAGCGCTTCGTCATAGTCTCGTTCCTTCTTTCCGAGCATCAAAACGAGTTGATTCAAGGCTTCAAGGAAAGTGGGATTCGTCCCCATCGGCACCTGTTCGAGGGTCAAGAACGAATGGAGTTCTTCCGCCGAGAGTTCCTCGTAAGGCGAACCGGTATAATGGGCGATCCGTTCCACCGCATCCGCTTCTTCATTTTCTTCGTCCTCGCCTTCGGCAAAAGATAAGCCCAAAGCGTGGTAGATTTCGGCGCCGCGATAATCGCCTTCCTCTTCTTTAAAATCAGCGAGTTGATCATAAAGCGGACGCAAATCTGAGGCTTTGCGGGCAAAGGGGAACATGGCGACGATTTCTTTTTTGATTTGTTCCGGCGATTTTTTTAAGGCCAAACTACTCTTCAAATGCTCTTGATAAAAAGCAAGATGGGCGGGAGCGTAAAGAATGGCTTTTTGAAAATCCGCTGCCGCTTTCTTATAAGCATTCATTTCGAATTCAATCTCGCCCCGCAAAGCGTAGACCTCGCCAATCGGATAAAGGATTTCTTGAACCGCCCCTTCTTTCCGATGAAGAAAGAAGTCGACGAACTCTTCAAAACTATCCTCATAATACGCCGAACGTTTCGTTTTGCTCGAAGCGTAAAAGAGGGCGATTTCTTCGGCGAAAGGAAGGACGCTGTCCACTAAGGTTTCCGCCGTTTTAAAGTCAGAATGACTGATGGCATCTTTCGCGGCTAAGATCGTCGCATTTAAGCGATATTCATTTTCTAAGCCCACCGCAACCGGGTTATCGCTTTCTTGGATGCTGGTATTTTCGCTGAATAGAATCTCGTGGATCTTTTGAGCGAACGCCAAACGAAGAAGCCTTTCATCGGGATAGCGCTCGGCCACAGTCGAAAGATAAGCGATTTGCTCGTCAGGGCTTTGGAGAGTTTGGAGTTTTTTCGCGATGTTCTCGCTTTCTTGTTTCGTCATGTCTTTTTTCCTTTGTGCAGGTTGGTTTTCTTTTGAGCGAGAAAAATGTCTTTATTCTTTCTAGGCTACGTTATAGGCGCTGAAGTCCGGGTAAAAAGGTGTCGCTTCGCCCCAAAAGAATTTGAGGGTGTAATCGTTCGTGAGACTTTCCCGGGTCGTCGCGGTGATCCATTCGCCAGTGCCCGTATTGACCGAAGAAACGGGAAGATAATTTTCAAAGCTCACGAGCTCACTGCCCGTAAAACGACTGCCATAGCCTGAGCTATCAAGATTATTTCGCTTCCAGTTCATTTTGAAACTGAAAGCGCCAGCCTTACTCCCGGAAGCGAAATCGGAAACGGAATGCTGATCCAAATAGGAGAAATACGATTCTTTGGAAGAATCAAGAAGCGCCCGCAAGCAGGCAATGTACGTGTTGGCTGCCCCTTCGATCCAATCCTTTTTAAGGGAAGCGATGGCCGCAGTCAAATTGTCTTTTTTCGTTACGGTCTTTTTCAGAGTCCCTTCGGTGGGAAGACTCAATGAAATATAACTGCCGCCATCATCCAAATAGAGAAACGAAAAAATGCTTGTCAAAATGCCTTTGGAGTCGATATCAAAAGAAGCCGCGTAATTTTTTTCGCGATCGTAGATGACTCGGTTTTCGAAACGAATATCGTTCGTGCCACCAGTTCTCGAATAGGCAGTGGTCATCGACGAACGCGTTTCATCATGAAAGGAAAAACTCGAAGAATCGATGAAAGCTAAGGCGTCGCTGATGGTCGTTTTTTGTTCCGAGGTCAAGCCTTGCTTGCCACAAGAAGATAAAGCTATGAGGACAAATAAAGGCAAAATGAGATTGGTTTTCTTCATTGTCCTAGTCCTCCTCTAGATGAAATGATTATAGAAGATTTGATCGAAAAAATCTCTCAAAAGAAAAAGCGAGAAATTTAAAAGAAAATCCCGCCCGTTTGACTGTTCAAAGAATACTCATCGAGATTCGGATAAAGAAGCGGACAGGCATCCCACGAAAAATGGGCTTCTTCGCTTAACGAGGTGTTCTTTCCTTCCGAAGAAGAGGGGCTTTGACTTTCACTATGGTAATAGGTTGGCAAATAAGAAGCGAATTCCATCGTGGTGACCGCGTTGGTCGTGACTCCGCCGGCGCTGGTTTCAATACTCTGGGTAAAACGAAGGTTGCCTAGACTCGTCAGCGTAATGGCTGAAAACGTGACTTTCTGCTGGGTCGAACCGCTGGTGGAAGTCGTTGCCGAAGAAGACGAAACGAGACCATAATTACAATCCCATTCGACCAAAGCATAGAGAGTTTTGGCTTTCTCTTCCATCGTGGCGGGAAGGGAAGTCTTCACTCCCGATAGGGCTTCTTCGAAATTCTCTTTGCTCGTCTCTTGATAAGTCTTTTTGTCATTGAAAATCCCCGCCATGATGTAAGTGCCATCACTTTGAAGATATTGAAAATTGTCGTAGGTCAGGCTAAAAGCCTCGGAACCTAATCCGCTATTGGACGAACCGCCATCCCGGAAATAAGGAGCAGAAAGGTCGAAAGCCACCGATTGAGAAGAAGATGAGGTGGCCGTAACCACGCTTTTTTCTTGCGTAATTTCGCTCGAAGAATTTTGATAATAGGCTTTATTTTTATCAGGATAAGTAAAGGACGAACTATGAACTTGATTCAATAGTGTTTTTAGTGCCTCAAGGAGATCGGTGTTACCCAGGGAACTCGCTTTGTTGCAACTGGCGAGAAGAATGGTGGAGAGGATGACTAGAATCAGGACTCTCTTCATGGAAATAAACCTCCAAGGCCCCCTTCATTTATCCGGCATTATATCAAGCGTTTCGCTTGAAGGCACGCTTTTCATGATTTCACTTAAGATTTGGGACTTTTTACTAAGCCTTTCATAATAAGTTCCATGAACACCAATGAACATTGTTTATCCCTTCTCGATGAATGTGAGCATCTTCGAAAGAAAACTCTCTTTTGTTTCGTCTTTGACATCATCTTCGCCTCGATTTTCGGAGTCGGTGGTTTTGCCTTAATCCTTGTGGCCGCCATCCTGGATTTTGATCCCTCTTACCTTAAGGGGCTTTTGGTCGGTCTTGGTTTCGCTTCTTTTTTAGGGGGCACCACAATTTTTGTTCTTTTAGCCATTCGCCACAAAAATCACTATCTCGATCATTTTGAGTCCGCTTTTGCCCCTTTATTGGCGAAAGGCCATTATGATGATTACCATTTTATCTTCGCAAAACCCCTTTCGATTTTGCAAAAACAAGTCCTTTTGCCTCTAAAAGATAAACCCGATGAAGATGCCACTTCGTATAGCGAAGGAAAGCTGAAGTCGATCGCTTTCTTCGCCTTCGCCTACGATCACATGAAGGCAAAAGACGGCCATCCGGATAACGCGAATGGACTTTATGTCGAATTGAGTTTGCCCGAAGCCAAAGAAGCGGAAATTCTCCTTCGCTCAAAAAAAGGCAAAAAAATGTTCTCTTTGCCTGAACTAAAGGAATCTTTCGAAAGCGAATCCATCGTCTTCAATGCCGATTATCTTCTTTCGGCGAACTCCCAACTTTTAGCTCTTCAAGTCGTCACCCCTGCTTTTATTGATGGCGTCAATCGCCTCGCTACCGAAGAAGGTGGTCATCTTTCGCTTTATCTCAAAGGTAACCGACTCGTCGTTTATTTTGATGATTATCCCGCCCCCGAATTCTTGCTCGCCCGTTCGCTTAAAGAAAAAGACCTTTCGGCGTTTGAGCGTCAGGTCTTGCTTCCTGAAAAAATCATCGAAGCCTTGCACCTTTAATCGAGGGCTAATCCACACCTGGCTCTCTTTTTAAGGCGAAGAAAAACATCACTAAAGAGCAAAGAAGTGAGAAAGTAAAAATCAAAGCGAATCCTATGATGAAAAGCAGCATATCGACAATGACTTTAAGAATTAAGCCTGCGACAAAAGAGCCAATCCCATCGAATTCATTGCTGAGGAGAGAAGAGGGGATTTGAATAAAGGCGATGAAAGTCGCTTTTTTAAAGAAATGACCAACGAAGGTATTGTTCATGACCAAGACGAAGATCAGAGCAAAGAAGGCATAGGCCACCACTGGTGCGATGGCTAAAGCAATGATTCCGCCTCGTTGGTTCTCACTTAAAAGCGCTAAAACGCCGATTGCAATGCTAAGCAATAAGGCAACGCCTCCCACGATCGAACTCGAAATCCAAGCGGACTTTTTGGTCTTTTGGACTTTTTTCTCATGTTCGGAAGACAATTCTTGAGCGCAGTGATCGCAAAAGATGTCGTGACCTTTCTCGTCAAAACGGTAGCTGGTCTTGCTCTTTTCTTTCTTGCGGCCGAAATACGTCACGATCTTCGTGCCGGCATGACCGACTTCCTCTTGATCGAGAGTCTTGCCGCATTTAGAGCAGACTCGATCTTTTGGGCCTTCACCACTCGATAACTGGGCAGGGTCAATCTCCAAAGCTTTGGCAATCTTTTTAATCTCCTCTGAGGTTGGCGTCAAGTCCCCGCTCACCCAATCCGTTATCGTCAATGTCGTCACCGAAAGTTTCGTCGCTAAATCCGCGGGAGAGAGTTTTTTAGCTTCCCGTGCAGTTTTAATCGATTCGCCGATGTTCATGAAAGGGTTCCCCAGAAAGAGGAAATGATCACGCCATCCTCTTTCGTGTACCTCAAAGTTTATTCGTCTTTTTTAGTATAGCGAAGCTGGACTTATTCGTATAGATAATCAAGACGAATGAGAAAAAGGATGGGGATTTGCAAAGGATATTAAAGAGTTGGATATTACTTCAGTAAATTAATGATATCTTGGATGCCTTGCTTCGAATCCTCGTCATCAGTAGTCAGTTCCCCGAGTTGTTTCACGAGTTCAGCATCGGTGCGCTCAAGTTCTTCATCAATCCCTTTGATTTCGGCTGCCACATCTTTTAGGCTGATGTCGGGCTCTTTTTCAAAAGTATCAACATAGCGAGGTATGTTGAGATTGTAGCCATTGTCCTCGATCTCTTTGAGCGTGGCCACATGCATAAAGGCATGAATGTCTTTTCTATCTTTATATGCTTGAAGAATGCGTTCCAAATCTTCTTCTTGAAGGAAATTTTGGTTCTTTTCCTTTTCAAAATATTTGGAGGCATCAATGAAAACAACATTTTTGGAGTTATTGCGGCATTTTTTAAGAACCATGATACAAGTCGGAATGCTCGTGCCAAAGAAAAGGTTGGCTGGCAAGCCGATCACGGCATCAAGCATGTTGTAATCTTTGATGATTTTGGTTCGGATAGTTTCTTCACTTGAGCCTCGGAAAAGAACGCCATGAGGCAACACAACCGCCAACGTCCCCGAATCGCTCAAGTGATAAATCATATGCTGAACAAAGGCATAATCGGCTTTCGTGGCTGGCGCGTATTTCCCGTCATAGCCATTAAATCTTGAATCTTGGTCCTTGCCTTCCGGATTCCATTTTGCCGAATAAGGCGGATTGGCCACCACCGCGTCAAATTTCAAATTCTTGTGACGTTCGGCTGGCGCTTCAAGAGTGTCTTCACAATAAATATCGAATTTTTCATAATCTACACCATGCATCAACATGTTCATTCGCGCCAAGTTGTAAGTGGTTGAAACCTTTTCTTGCCCATAGAGCATGAGGGAATTCGGATCATCAACCCGATTTCGAACTCGTAAAAAAAGAGACCCCGATCCGCAAGTCGGTTCATAGGCTGTTTTGATGTTGCCGTTGTCCATTGTGACAATCCGGGCCAAAAGCTCTGAAACTTGGGCTGGGGTATAGAATTCCCCGGCCTTCTTCCCTGCCGAAACTGCAAATTTTCCAATCAAATATTCGTAAGCATGTCCCAAGACATCGAAATTGGTTTCCGAAATGTCGAGGCTCAAATCGTTAATTTGAGAAATTATTTTGCCAATCAGTTTACTTCTTTCGCCTTCACCCTTACCCAATTTATTCGAATCAAGATCCATATCATCGAACAAATCAGCGAAATCCTCTTGGGATTTCTCTCCGGTTGTTGATGAAACGATTGCGTTAATGCCTTCTTTCAGATATTCAACGCTGAAGTCGTTAACATTAATTTTTTCAACAAAAGCGTTGAAAAGATATTTCGGATCAAGGAAATAGCCATTGATGCGGACACAAAGCTCTTTGATGTCGTCGTGCATCGACTCGTCTTTCCAAGCCTGCTCAAAGGTCATTCCATCATCTTTGAGTTCATCATTGATGACTTTTGTAATTTTGTCCGACAAGAATTTATAGAAAATCAAGCCAAGAATATAGCTTTTAAACTCATTGGCATCCATCGATCCTCTGAGATCGTTAGCCATTGCCCACAATTTTCCATCAACTTCATTTTGTTGTTGGACCAATAATTCGTCTTTGTTTGCCATATTTTAACTTCCTTTCTTAGATAAACATTTTCTGAAGCAAAGATTTCTTCAGTTTTTTTAGCGAATCGAGCTTACGCTGATGAAGGGCGATAGAGGAATCCAACGTTTTGAAGAAAGAGCCGATTATTTGTTGTTCTTGAAAACTGCTGGGAGCAAAAAGTATCTTTCCAAGAAGCTCGTCTTTCGTGATTCCTTTTATTGACGTTCCTTGGACTTTTTCAGCATCATCAGTTATTTTTTTATGAAGGGAATACAGAGCAAAATCGGGCTGAATTTTTAGATTCACAAGCGAGAGAAAATCTTGGCTTGTAGAATAAGAATAATCGATGAGAGCCATCTTTCCGACACCGACTCGGGTGATTATAGCGATAGATTTTCCTGGAATAAGATGTGTTGCAGATTCTTGAATTGCCGCCACAGAAATGTGTTTTCGAGGAACTGGATTATACAGATTATCAATCAACAGATCCTTAGATTGAAACCACGGAATCTCCCCTTGCCAAAACGACGAATTCGATGTACTCGGCGTCCCGCCGCCAATGAAACGTTCCGCAATTTCGCTTATTTTACGTTGTTCCCAAGCGTTTGCGAAAAACCATCAAAATATTAAGAAAAATCCATTTTTTGTTCAAAAAAGTCAGAAAAAAGGGATTAATGGAACAATTTTTTATATCTTCCGGCGTTGTCAACGAAACGAATTAAGCCAAGGTTCCTAAACTCTTCCAGGTTGCGTCGCATCGAATCGCGAACCGTGTGGTTGTCGGGGTAGAGTTTTTCAAAATATGGGGCAAAGCTATAAACATCGGCCAATGAAAACTCCTCAGCTTTTATTTGGCAAAGGGTTTTAAACATATTAGCCTTCCAACCCGTGAACGCTTCGACGATGGTCGAGGCATCTTCAATATGAGCGATTTCGTCATCATCTTTGTCATCGTGGTAGTCCACATGCGATTTTTCCAAAATCGGAACCAATTTTTCTAAATCTTTGATGCTGTTTTTATCGTAAGTTCCTGTTTCATCAGAATGAGCGATATCAAAATAATCCTTGTAAATTTTTTTCACGGTATCTTCGTCTTGGCTGATTAAGAGACCGTATTCAAAATTGCGAGACAAACCACCGTTCGTCAAATTCGAAGACGTGACTAACGCTTTTTCTTTATAAAAAATATAGATCTTCGCGTGAAGGTTTGGTCGATTCCGAACGACGAAATTTCTTTCGACCAGCAATTTGATTGCCGAAACGTCTGAAGAACGGCGAATGTAGTTTGAAGTATTGGAAGCAGTCAGGACTTCAAGTTCACAAAAAGTCTGTTTGGTGGACAACACTTTTTCCACCACGTCATTCTTGATAAAAGGCGAGCACATAATAATCCGGTCATTCGCGGAATGAACGAGATCCATAAAACGATCACTACAAGGCGTCTCGATAGTTTCTAACATATGAAAGATTATAAAACAAACATGACATTTAAAAAGAATGTTTTTGCTTTTAAAGGGTTTCTAAAGGCCGCTTTATAAAGATTATTTTCTACTCTTTATCAACTCTTTTTGGAAGAATTTAAGAAATTAACGCCTGCAAAACCCCCTTCTTTTGTCTTCCCCGGAAACTAGGGACACGAAAAAGCGGGTGTCTTGATTCGCCTTTCAAGACACCCGCCTAAGGGAGAGGACGATGTTAAGCGCCATACGGGGCGTAACCCGGATCGTTCACAACGCCATAGAAGACGGGCAAGCCTAGAAATGAGGTTGTAAAGAGATGGGGTCGGTTCACCACAAAGTTATAGTCTTTAAGTTCGGGTGGCATCGCGGCGCCCGCATTGCTCACGACGGTAGCCGAGGCGGCATAAAAGCCATTGTAGTCATAAGAGAGGAGCGAATCCTGTTTAATGGACGTGACATGTTCTTCCGGAGCCTTGACGAGTTTCTCTAACGACGTCTCGAAAAGCTCGCTTAAACCCAAATTGGTTAAAGTCGAAGTGAGATTCAAATCCGTTTTGATTAAGAAGTAAGGCGCCTTAACGTTGAGGCGATAAAGCCCATGCGTCTCTTGGCCCAGGTTCACGAATACTTTGTCGATCAAATCGAACGGCGAAGTTCCTTCATCCGGCAAATAATACGTGAGGTAACTCTTCGAAATCTCCGTGCTGGTTGAAGCGTAGCCATCGCCAAAATAGACCATGCCCCCATCGCGGTAAGAGGTAGCGATATAGTCCACCGATTTTTTGGAACCATCCAAGAGGGTGTAATCCAAATAATGATTTCGACTCTGATATTCCTCTTTCAAATAGCCTTCCTGAGCTGGAAGGAAATGATCTTGGAGGAAGTAAGAAGAGACGCAAGAAGCATTGGAGTCTTCGGGAACTTGGAGTTCAGGAAGACGATCAAAGCCTGTAGGCGCCACCTTCTTGAGCCAGCTTTGGAGAGCCGCTTGGGTGGGTTTTGTATGATAAACATCGGCGAAATAATACTCTTGCAATCCTTGCAAAAGGGTATCGATCTTATCTTGGAGTTCTAAATCCGGGTCCAGCCATAACGAGTTGATGTTGGCAGCGCCAAAACGGCCCGTGATTTCATCAAGACCATCCTGATAAGAATAATCGGCGGAGGTGCCCAAATAGGAAGAAATCTCGAAGACCGCCTGATTGATTTCGTCCATGCTCTTAGCGCCGAGAGTTTGGCAATAGGAGGCTTGAACGTTGTCATTGGAGAGATAGACTTCCATCGAATAACTCACGAAGGCATCAACCACGCTAAAGGCCAACGAGTCCGTTTTGCCATTGAGTTTGAGAGCCAAAGGTGCGATTTTCTTGGCAAAAGCGCAGTAGATTGATGCACTAGTGGCCGAGATCGTATCGTGATGGCTCTTGGCTTTGGCCTCGAGCAATAGCGTCGTCGTCGCGCTTTGCTTTTGCACGGCGTGGGCAATGGCAAAACCACCGCCGACACTGAGACCAGTCACGGCAAGGGTAACCCCGGCAATGATTCCAATTTTCTTTTTGTTCATGATCGAACTCCTTTGATTAATACGATAGACGCCGTGACGAAGGAATATCGCTATAAAAAGCTTCGACCGGGAAGGGCTGAACCAAGCAACCGCCAGATCGGCCTAAGGGGCTTGCGCTCGCATAAAGAAGATTAGGGTCACTTTCTTGGACGTAGTCTTCTAAAGGGACATAAGCGAGGGTCGAAACGCTCGTAATGACATACGGATGATCGTAGGAATAATTAACGTGATTCAAGATGTCCAGTTCTTTCACTTGAACGTAAGCCGTGGGGGTCGACCAAAGGAGAGTAATCTGAAAATCATCACTCAAAACCGCGGTGGATGGATAAGTGCTGCGCATCACGAAACTGCCAGTATATTCAATATGGACGATATCGCCTGCTAAACAATCGCCCTCCCCATAATCTTTTAAGGAAAAGAAAGGGATGCAATCATCGTAGAGCAAGGTAATTTGATCTTTGCGATAGTTCCCATAATCATAGTGAAGGGTGAACGCCGCCTTTTTGGGCGTTGGCTTCGTCGAAACGGTTTCTGAAGAAGAAGGGACGATCGAACTCATCGGCTTCAAAACCGTGCAAGACGTCAAAGCTAAAATAACTAAAAGTAACGGGGTTTTGCTGATGATTTTCATAAAAGTACCTCCCTTTTTAAAGCATCGTCACTTGTGAAAAACTGAAAGCGTAATAATACGTCTGACTCGGATCGTCGCTTGTCACCGGCGAGAGAAATCCTAAGGTCAGATCCGGATAAGAGCCGCTTCGGAGAGCAGCGACTAAGTTGCTATTCACCTCGTAGGCCCAATGAATCGCGCCAGAATAGCCTTGAAACGAATCAACAAAGAAGGATGGGGCCTCGCTCGAACTCTCAAGCAAATCAAGCGAATAGGATTCGGCCTTAGGGTTAGCGATGCCATGACTCTCTAACGCCGCTAATTCGGAATTTCGCTTCGCTAAAGTGGCAAGGTTCCATTGTTCGCCCGCCCAAAGCTCGAAATGGAGCGAATAATCTGCGGTCACAAGCGAATGCGAAAGGGCAATCGTCCCCTCGAGAGATAGCGTCGTCCCTTTTAAACTAACGCTTTGAAAATCGAGGGTTTCGCCTTTGACATTTCGGCACTTCAGCGCTCCTCTCCCGCCGACTTGAAAGGCATAATTCGGGCTTGAATAAACGCTGGTCGGAGCACCGCTCTTATCTCCGGTCGCTTCAGTTGAGCCAGGAGTGGACGTTGCCGTGCTATGGGTGGTCGAAGCGGTCAGATCGCCCTGATTCCCTGAGGGAGAATGAGAATTGGTGCTTCGCAATGTCACAAAGAGAACCACCGCTACCGCCACTAAGCCACACGAGGCGCTGAGAGGCAAAACAAAACGCATTTTCCGCGTTGGAGTTGGCGTAAAAGGAATCGCTTCATAAGCGGCAATCTTCGGGGTGTCTTGCTCAAGGCGGGCGGCACAATCGGTTTTTATTTGTTTTTTCCAATTCATGATCGTCTTTTCTCCTCGTAATAAGCTTTTAATTTCTTCAAGGCGCTTTGGTAGGCGTTGGCGATACTTTGGCGCGAAAGATGGGATAACGCTTCGATGTCACGGAAACTCAGTTCTTCTTCCAGATGGAGCACGACCACCGCGTTTTCCCGCGGGGTCAAAAACGGGTAATAGCTTTCGAGATAAGGAGCGGAGGCTTCGTCTTGACCATAGAGGACATCCATCGTATCGACAAGATCTTCATTCTTATGTTTCCTAAGGAAGTTGAAGCTTTCGCTTTTGGCGGTTTCCAAGAAATAGGATTGGAGCGCTTCGGGCTTCGTGATGTTGGAGGCATTCGCAATGACTTTGATAAAAACGTTCTGATAAATATCATTCGCATCCTCTTCGTTATTCACGATTGAACGGATGACGAAATAAAGAAGTTTTCTCAGTGAAAGATAAACTTCTTTGATGGCGTTCTCATTTCCTTCACAGAACGCCTTGGCGGTGGGATAAGGGATTTTCAAGGCCTTGAATTTCTTTCCTTACACTAGATAAGACACCTAAGGGACCTCTTTTGTCAAAAAGAAATAAAAGATTTTGAAATAGGATACTTAAGTTCAATGATTCTCGTTCAAGAAAAAGACCGATGGTTTCTCAATACAACGCGGTGTTGTTGGCGCTGGCAGTATTCCGTCCTCTACACTTCCTCTTGGAGGGAGTTATCCCAATGAAAAAGAAATTTTTAATTCTCCTTTTGACCCTTCTTCTTCCGATGAGTCTAGCCTCCTGCTCTTTAGGCGTCTTCGCATTTCTGCTGGATGATACGCCGAGCGAAGGTCCGTTCTACTACAGTGATTACGCAAGTCAAATCACTCGTTATTATCCAAACGCCCCAACGAGTTCCAGTTTTTGCCTTAATGACGACAAACTTTACGCCATCCCTTACGAAGATTTTGACGGAAGTCTACGGAAAATCATTCTGGAGCTCCATCCGGTCTTGTTAGACCGGGCGAAGTATCGAAAAGAAACGAAAGAAAACCAGGACAAATTTTCTTATTTCACCGGGGACACTTCCATTTCTTTTCGGGACGATAAGATTCATTTCTCGACCTCTTTTTGCAGCGGCGAAGCTTGGAGCACCCGCTATGGAGACAGTTACTATTCTTTTCCCCTCGAAGAAGGCGAGGCTATCATGACGGCTCTGAGCGCTTCTTGTTACCTCCAAGACTACCACGACAGGAACCAATGGCTCGCCGCACCTTTAGAGCGCAAACGGATTATTTATCAAAGCTTCCTCTGCCAAATCGGGGTCCGTGGCAAAACTCCTGATGAAATCCTAAATTATTTGGGCGAGCCGACGTTCCGACGAGTCTCCTATTGGCACTATGAAATCGCCGAAGCCTATTACGCTTCGCTTTATTTCACCACTCAAGGAAGATGTGTCGATTTCGCCTATGTTGACGCCTATGAAGATTGGTACCATACCGAGATTCATTCCTCGGCGAAGCCTCAAATAAAAATCCCCTCTTTTAAAAAAGGAATGGGGATTTGCTAGGGATAATCGTTTTAGATGACAAAGAGCACGTAGTAGCCGAGATAACCATACCCGAGCATCATCGAGCCCATGTAGAGGAAGCCAAAGAGCGCATCGGCAATTTGACTGCGCTTGCCCATATGAGGGTGATAGAAGAGAATAAGCGGGATCAGGATCCAGCAATAAGAAGCTTTCTTGAGGTCGAGGGCGCTGGCAAATTTCGAAGCCTTCATGAAGTTAACGGTGAGGGCAATCGCTGCGATGATGAGGCAAGCGATGAGATTGCGCGTAAAGAAATAGGCATTGCCTTCGAAATACTTTTCGGCTTGTTCTTTGCCGTATTTCTTGCGGATGATATAACGATGGGCAACCGTCAAGAACGGATAGATGATGGCAAAGACCGTAGCGGCAAACTGTTTGCGGAATAAGAGGTTCTCAGCCCAGCTTGGCCAGGAGGACCAGCCCCAAAGCTTGGTGCCGACGGCATAAAAATAAGAAACCAAGAGATAGGCAATCGGCAAAATGGCCAAAGAATGCCAAAGAACGCGCTTGCCGCCTTTTGAGCCTTCAGGGACGGTGTTTAAAAAGAGCACGATCAAGGAGAAGGCCCCTAAGCCCCAAAAGACGTTACCCGGTAAAATGAGGGTCAAAACATTTAAGAGCAAAGCCCGATAGGTATCGTTGGTGTCGGTTAAATAGAAATAGAGCATGTCCATTCCGATGTAATAAAGAACGCCAAAGAACGTCAACATCACGGCGGTCACGATCGCATTTCCCCGCCGAGCCATGATTTCAATGCGGATGAAGAACCAAAGCAAGGTCGCCACCACCACATAGTTTTGAATCTTGATGAATTGTTGACCTTCGCCAATGATGTCTTTGATGAAGGTGAGATCAATTCCGCCTAAGTGGAAGATAAAAAAACGAGGCGGAACAAAAGGATTGAAGAATAAAGAATGAGACCAACGCAGGCAAGACGAAGGACACCTTCGGGCAAGAAGGGAAAGACCGCCCAGTTTTTCTTTAAGGGTTTCACTTCCTCGAAACTCGTTGTCGGGATAAAATTTTCTTCCAATTCCGGCGCTTTTTTCTTTTTCCGCTCCCGCAAGGCCAAGATGGCGCAGAAGACCGTGCCAAAGACGAAGGTTGCGCCGAGGATCGAGCCAAAGAGAATCATGTTGTCACCCGCGAGGGAAGGAACCGATTGACGAGCATAGCCTTCGCCTTGTCATTTCAGGAGATCATAGAAACCGGTACCATCGGTGTACTCAATTCCCTTAACCAGTTCGTAATAGTAGCCTTCAATCGTTTTGGCGTGGGCATTAAGACGGGTATCAAGATCCACAAAATACTGCTCTTCGCTCGTTTCGGTTAGCGAAGCACCAATCATGATGCTATTCGTATGATAGACGCCATCTTTACTCATGCCTGAGCCGACGGTGGCCTCGCTCTCGGTCAGATCTTCTAACGAGAGTTTGTAATCGATGAAAGAAAAGGCGAGAGACATCCCATCCTTTTGCTGATAAGACAGCATAATCGAATGATCGTCATCGCTATCAAAACTGGTTCCGATTTCCATTAAACCGAATTTATGACTGTCGAGGCTAACCGTGACATCAAAGGTCTCTTCATTGGCCGCCGTATAGGTATAGGAGAATTCTTCGCCCGAGGAAGAAGCCGTGCCTTTATTGATGAGTTGAAAGGCAAAATCATTGTAAGATTGATCGTAATACTCCAAGGCGTGGACACGGCTATAAACGGCTAAACCATAGCCTCCGCCAAAGCAGCCCCAGGCTAACACCGAAGCAATCGCGCAGAGTAACACTCCCCGCCATGAGAACGCAAAAGTGAGAAGCTTCGAGGTCTTTTTAGGGGCGGCATCCTCAATCGGTGTCGGATATTGCAAGTCATCTTCAAAGAGGGCGGGATCGCATTGATAAAAAGAAATTGCGGCCTTTTTCACCCGCTTCGATAAACGAACATAGCCACGCTCCGCCAGGTAGAGCTCAAGGGTGGTGATCCCCATCGCGTGGGCGGCTTCATGAACTTTGAGGTCATGGCTTAAACGTTGATGATAGAGGGCTTGGTTCGGCGTAAGCTTAGCTTCCGGAGAAATCGGGTTAGCCGATGCCGTAAGAACTGATTCCATGATAAATAAGGATAAAACAAAATTGCCCGCTTGGCTATGCCAAGGAAAAAAGAGGCCTCTTTCATGCCTTCTATCTTGACGGGGTATATCCGCATTGATAGTATTTAGTACAGTTCATACAGTTATGCAAATCCTCCTTACCGGGAAAGCTTCCATCTACGACGAAATCGTTGATAGCATCAAAAAATACATCACGATCGGCGCTTTAAAAGAGGGCGAAAAGCTACCCTCGGTCCGCGAATTGGCCCTTTCCCTTGGCGTCAATCCCAATACCGTAGCTCGCGCTTACGAAGTTCTTTCGAAAGAGGGCTACGTTCTTTCTTTACCCAAGAAAGGCTATTTTGTCGCTCCAAAAAAGAGTGACAAAAATGAAGCTTTGCGTGTCTTACTTAAAGCGGCACTCAAAGAAGGCACCACTGCAGATGAGATTCGGCAAATTCTCTCAGAGATTGAACAGGAGGCAAAGTCATGATTCAGATTGACAATTTGAGCAAAAGCTATGGCTCCAGCGTGGTTCTCCGCCATGTGAACATCACTTTTGAAGAGGGCAAGATCCATGGTTTATTAGGTCTTAATGGCGCGGGGAAAAGCACGTTACTGCGCCTGATGGCTGGTGTCTACGAACCCGACGAAGGGATCATTCAATTCGAAGGCGAGAATCTCCGCAATAACACCCGCCTCAAAGAGAAACTCTTCTTCTTGAGCGATGACCCCTACTATAACGCGAACGCCAGCATCCGTGACCTCGCTGAACTCTACGCGAGTTTCTACCCCAATTTTTCTTCGGTTGAACTGACCAAGAATTTATCGCTGCTTCAAATCCAATCTTCGGGGACCCTTTCTTCCTTTTCAAAAGGCATGCGCCGCAAAGCCTATATCGCTTTGGCTTTCGCTTCTGGAGCTGAGGTTTTGCTCCTCGACGAAGTTTTTGACGGTTTAGATCCGACCAGCCGGATTGAGTTCAAACGTTTATTGAGCGCCTTCATCAGCGATGACCCCCATCGTTTGGTGATAGTCGCCTCTCATTCGTTAAGAGAGCTGGAAGACATTGCGGACACTTTCGTCCTCATCAAAGATGGCGAAATTCAAAACACCCTTTACGAACAAGGCGCCTCGCCACTACAGAAAGTCCAATTAGCTTTTGCTGAGATCCCCGACGTCAAACTTTTTAGCGGGCTTCAAATCCTCCGCAGCGAACTCGATGGGCGCTTCCTCACCCTCTATGTTCAGGGACAAGATGAGAAAACCATCCAACAATATCTCCAGCAATTCGCCCCTCTTTTCATCCAAATCAAACCGGCAAGCCTCGAAGAGACTTTTGTTGAATTAACGGAGGCAAAGCAATGAATCACAAAGCTTATTGGCGCTATCAGTTTCTTCGCGATTGGCCGCTCCTACTGATTTTGCTCGCGATTGAGGTTCTATTTGATCTCATCGCTTTATTGAGCAATATCACCCCAGCCGCTGGAACTGGCTATGAGAAAACTTTCTTTGTTTTATTGCTTTACCCCTCCTTCTTCATCGCCTACATTTTCCCGCTCTTCCATAAAAGCAAATTATGGAATCGAAGGGCAGTCGACCTCTATTTAGGATTGCCGCTCGACAAAAAAGGCATCTACCTTGACGATTTGTTCCTTGGCCTCGTCGAACTCATCGGAATTTTGCTCATTTCTTTCTCCTGGGGCATTCTCGTCGCTCCTTTATCGGGGAATCATGCTTGGATCCTCCCCGCGGATGGCGGTTATGCGCTTCTCTTCGCTCTTTTAGCGACCATTACGGGTTATCTCCTCTCCTCCGGGATTGTCTCTTGCGCGAATAACGCTTTCGATGCGACCGTTTTCCTTGCGCTCTTCATTTTGGGTCAAGCGGCTTTGAGTTACGATATTGGCAACAATCTTCGCACCTCTTGCGCTGAAAGTTCATCGCTTTATTACAGCTGCCCTAGCCAAACCGATTATGTTCTCGCTCCCCTTTGCTTTTACCACGCTCTCTTGGACAACACTTACGACAGTTACCATCTCTATAACACTGGGGCAATGCCGGTTTGGGTGATCATTGTTCACGTTCTTAGTGGCATTATCTTTGCAATTCTTGGCTATTTCCTTTCAAAGAACTGGAAAAGCGAAAAAGCCCAGACTCCAAGTCGGGCTTGGTACAACTACCCTTTATTCTCCGCTTTTCCCTTCACCTTTCTTATCGGCTTAGAGTTCCCTTATTTCTTCACTTCTTATAACTGGACGGTTCCTTTGGTCCTCTTTGCCGTGGGAACGCTACTCTATTGGATTTTGATCTTTATTGGCGAACGAAAAATCCGTTTCCGCTGGAACGCGGCTTACATTTATCTCGGGGCAGTCGCTAGTGGCTATCTCTTAGCTTTCTTGCTTTGGAAATACGCTTGAGTTTATAAAAGAGGAATGTGATGTTCTTCGCATTCTTTTTGCATGGCTTTCGGCCATAACGAACACTGGACTTCTCCAATGTGGGCTTTCTTGAGATAAAACATGCAAAGGCGAGATTGGCCAATGCCACCGCCGATCGTGAAGGGTAGTTCGTTATGCAAAATCGCCTGTTGGAAGGGGAGGGTTGAACGGCTCATGAGTTGACGTTCCTGAAGCTGTTTCTTTAAGGCGATACTATCAACCCGGATGCCCATGCTTGAGAGTTCGAGAGCAATATCAAGAAGCGGATAGTAGACAATAATGTCCCCATTCAATGACCAATCATCATAGTCAGGGGCGCGGAGATCGTGCGGCTCGCCATTAGAAAGCCGTCCACCGATGCGTTCGATGAAAGCTGCTCCGCATTCTTTGACGAGGGCATATTCCCGTTCTTTCGCCGTTTTTCCGGGATAGCGTTTCAAAAGTGCCTCGCTATCAATGAAGGTAATTTCTTTGGGGAGAATCGGTCTCATTTGAGGATATTTCGCCTGCAAATCCCGCTCGGTTTCACAAATCGCCTCATAAATGAGACGAACAGTTTCTTCGAGGTAAGCGGGATTGCGGTCTCCTTCGAGAATGACCTTTTCCCAATCCCACTGGTCAACGTAAATCGAATGAATATTATCCAAATCTTCATCGCGCCGAATGGCGTTCATATCCGTATAGAGCCCTTCGTGGACCGTGAAATGGTACTTGCCTAAAGCATAGCGTTTCCACTTCGCCAAAGATTGAACGACTTCGCCCGTAATTTCGGGTTCGTCTTTGATATCAAAGGACACCGGGCGTTCGACACCGTTCAAATTATCATTGAGTCCGCTTTCGGGATCGACGAATAACGGAGCGCTGACGCGGCGGAGATTGAGTTGAGACGAGAGATTCTTCTGAAACGAATCTTTGATCAGCTTGATCGCCATTTGCGTTTCGTAAAGTCCAAGGGACGGCTCATAGTCAGGCGGTATCATTAGTTCTTTCATACGCGGCTCCTTAATGTCGCTTGCTATTATAGAAGAAAGAGGCCATAAAAGAACTATCCGTTTTTGAAAACGACAATTTCTTTCGCCTTTTCTTCTTTCCACCGCTAAAATGAACGTCATGCTAGCTCTCGAAAAAGCGCAACTCTCTGACCTCGATGAGGTTTATTCCCTTTTTAAAAAGGTTCGAGCCCAAATGGTAAAAGAAGGGAACCACACCTGGAGCCATTCTTATCCGCTAAAAATCAATTTCAAGGAAGACCTTGAGGCTTCGCAAGGCTATCTCTATCGCGATCATGGAGTTTTGATTGCCTATATTGCCGCGAGTTTCGATCCTCTCGAAGATTTTTTCTACTTCAGTAAATCCCTGGATAAACTGGCTCAGCTTCGAAAAGACACTTCCATGAAAGACGATGAGGATTTTCTTCTCCTCCACCGCTTGATGGTAGCTCCTTCCGAGCAAGGACACGGCTTAGCCGAAGAAATCTTTCAAAGCATCGCCTCCCTATTTCCGAAGCACTTGGTGATGTTTGCCGTCTATCCCGAGAACGTCAAAGCGATGCGCGCCTATGATCGTTATGGTTTTACTAACGCAGGTATTTATCCCTTCGAATACGGAGAAAAGATCCGATGCTATCTTTATTATAAACGTTATTGCTAGCCGCTTCGACCAGCCTTGAAGAAATCGTGTCATATCACTAAAATAGATACAAATGAAAAGCGAGGGGCTTGGTAGTTATGTTTCTCAACGCCGCCGGCTTTTTTCTTTAACCCAAACCGATTTAGCCAAGGCTCTGGGCTATACCGCTCAAAGCATCTCCAAATTCGAAGCGGGCGAATCTCAAATCTCAATCCTTGTTTTGCCCAAGCTCGCCAATCTTCTCAATGAATCGTTAGACGATCTTCTCAATCAAAAAGCGAATCCCGCACCTTTAAGCGTTCCGAATCCTCAGTTTGAGGAGAAGAATCTCATGTGCAATCTGATTGCCTTACGCCAGCAAAAAGGTTTCTCTCAAAGCAAAGAAGCAGAAATTCTTGGGGTCACAAAACGCTCCATCATCAACTACGAACAAGGCGAATCCTATCCTTCGCTTGATGCTTTATGTCGGCTTCTGACCTATCACAAAATCTCCGCAAAAACCTTTTACTTTGAGCAAATCGAGCCTCTTTCTCTTTCCAAAATCACTGTGGTTTCCTCCCGAAAACCTTTCCGAGGGCTCTGGATTGGCCTTCTCACTTTTGCCGCTGTTGCTTTGGTTGTAGGCTGCACCTCACCTCTCTGGGTTCCTTCGTTAAATCGAGCTGGAATGACGGGTTCTTCTACGATGAGTTCTCTCTTGACGACCACTTCATCCTCATCAAGTTCAACCAACTCGAATACTTCTTCAAGTTCTTCTTCGGCTAAGTCTTCTTCTAGCACTTCCTCTTCATCTCCATCCGGATCCTCTTCGGCCTCTTCCCAATCTTCATCCTCTTCCTCGGACCTTTCCCCTTATCTCCCTGGGCTGAGCAAACTCTATGTCACGGATGCAGATGGCAATCCTGGCGGTCTATCTTACGTCCCAGGAACTCAAGTTTCGCTAACGTTCTTTTCTGATTCTTTGAAGTTTACCGAAGCCAACAAAGATCTTTATGGTTTTTATTTCCTTCTGGCCAGCGCTCCCGATGGCGTCACGTTGACGACAGAAACCCGCTATAGCTATGTCACCTTGACGATTCCATCCACCATTCATGTCCCGTACAACTTCAGTGTGAGCATTTTTGTTTACTCGGTGGAGCATAAAGATTCCCCTGTCCAAGGTCAAGGTTTTGACGTAGCAATTTATAACCCTGATGCCAAAGAGGATTTGAGCAAGGATTTCCCCGGTCTTAAACAAATTGATCTGCGCGTTGATACTCAGCCGAATTATGTCATTTGCACTCCGGGCGACTATCAAGTTCGTCTCGTCCCCACCCCTTCCGATTATTTCAGCGCCAATAACATTACTTACGACCTTGGTCTTCTTTCCGCCCACGATGGCGTTTCCTTAAAGGATGGAAATCTCTCTATTGCTTCCTATGTTTCCGATCAAAAAAACAGTGTTGTTCGTATTACTTTGACTTCGCCGACCGGACGTAAATACATCACGGAAACCTGTAAAATCACGGTTTCGAACCCAAAAGGAGAGCCCAATAGTGACGATTTCCCAGGCATCACCGGTCTTTACTTGACCCTCGACGGTCAAGACAATGGCGTTCTTCATACCGGCAGCAACCTTCTTGATGTTTCGATTCAAACGAGCAGCCGTTGCAAATTAGATTTAAACCAAACGAATTTCTATTTTGCCCATTCCAGCAGCGGCTATTCCGGGGACAAACCTATTGCGGTCAAAATGACAGGCAATGACCTTAAGCAAGTTGAAATGGATATCCCCTCCAGCATCCCTGAAGGAACCTTAATCACCACCTACCTGCATCTCTGCCGTTATTCTTCGTCCCCAAATCTCACCTCCAATGCTTTCTATATCACCGTGAAAAACGATTCCACCAGCGCTTCGTCTTGACTTTCTTAACGGAAAGGACAAAAGGATGCAAAATCGCTAATCCCTTTCCCATAATAAAGATATAGGAGGAATTATTTCCTTTATGAATTTCTTTAAGAACGAGAAAACGGAGCGAATTATTGACGCCGTCTTTCTCATCATCATCGGCATTTTGATTGCCGTCTTCACGAACATCGCCGCTGATGTCTTCGCCCTCGTCTCTGCGATTCTCTGCTTCGTTTTTGGTGCTTTCTACCTCGTGGCTTATTTTGCGAGCTTCTTGCTCCACGACCCTTGGCTTTTACTGCGGGGCATTTTCTTGATTATTTTAGGCTCTTGGATCATGGTTTATCCTCAAGATTTCCTTTATACGATGGTCTTCGTGGTTTCGTTCTACCTCTTCTACTTTGGCATCCAGGAAATCGCCTATGCTTGCGACCTCTCCCGTCTCAATGTTAAAAATTGGTGGATCGACCTCGTCAACGGCATCTTGATGATCGGATTTGGTGTCGCAATCCTCTGCGTCGAATTTACGGGCGGCAATTCGATTCAAGCGGTTTCAATCCTCGCTGGAGCTTCCTTAGCTCTCGAAGGCATCATGGAGCTCCTCTTGATCTTTGCTCTCCACCGCGATTTCAAAAAATTCCATAAGCGTGTCGTTTCTGAACAATAGCGATCGAGCAGCAATGAAAAGGCGGTCTTCATACGAGGATCGCTTTTTTTCTGTTCCGAAGTTATGCCGCTACCACGGTTTTCGTGGTTTTAAAATAGACGAAATCACCATCTTTTAAGGTATCAAAGCTTCGATCGTAGCTCGTCTTTGATTTTCCTTCAACGATGCCATGGTAGGATGAAACCACATCTTTCTTTAACTCTTCCGTAGAGGAATAGCCTAAAAAGGGGGTTTTGAAGCTCTCCAAGGTAATCTCGCTTAGGGAATCGACATCGAGCGTGATCACACTTAAGAAGGAGCTCGTAAACGCGTAAGACGAACGAGCGGGGATGGTGGGCATGCCATCATAGTAATACTGATAAGAAGCAAATCTAAGTTTGATGGCCTTGCTCCCATCGTGAGCCGGTAAAACATCGGGTTGGGACACTTTCGCAAAACTCGTCGGAGCCTCAATGGTCAAAGGCGCGAGACTATAAACCGGAATCGAAATGGCTTTTTCGTAGGTGAAATTGTATTCCGCCTGAAGCTCAAGAGCCGGAGTAAAGGATTTAACGAGCACGGGTTGAAAATAAAGTTTTCTCGGACTTTCAGATGACGGATCAGAGAGAAGAAAAAGGTCTTCGCTAGAAGAATATTTTTCAAGATAAACGGCGTGAAAAGAAGACCGGGAAATCGTAGAGGATTTTGGCTCCTCATAACCCGAAGAAAAAGAATGGGCGGTTTCCGAAGACGAAGAAGATAAATTGGAACAAGAAACAAGGCTCAAAAGAAGAATGCTTAACGGGAAGATTTTTTTCATAGAACAGCCCCTTTCGAAATCATTCTAATTCAATAAAGAAATTACGCAAGAAAGACCACTTAACAAAAAGTGTCAATCAACGAGGGTTTCGTGTTTTCAGTTTGGCCAAAACATGTTGGAGAGAAGCTTCAGTCTTTTCAGGAGTCGAAACACCAGGAGCGTTAGTCGCGTTAGCGGGCGCAGGCTTCGTGACTCGCTTCGTCGGAGCTTCGGTCTTCAAATCAAAAGGGATACCCTTCCGGATTGCGACCTGCTCGAGGTAGATGGCGATGCCCGTCGAGAAGGACAAACCCAACGCCTCGAATACGGCTTGTGCTTTTTCTTTTGTTTTCTCGTCGATCGAGATATTGATTGTCTTACTAGCCATTTTTTAACCGTTTTTATTATGTATTGTTTTCATACATTTTCAATACATTTTTTAAAAAGTTAAAAATATGATCATTATCCTGCTTTTATCGAATGAATAATTTTTCTTTATTCTTTTTTAAACCTTTGCAAATAACATCGATATTTTTGAGTGATGATTTTTTGCTTTACCACGCTTCTCCGAAGTACGTTTTGTTTAACTTTTTTCATAGGATGAAGGACAAATTCTTTTCCTTTTTTCCCCAAAGGACAAGAAAATCGAAACTCGTTTTCTTCATTCTCCTTGTAACGCGATTTAAGAGTTTTTATTTGTCATACTGCTTCGTTTTCTTCGATTCTATCGGAGTATTTTCTTTCTTTCTTCATAATCCTATTTGTTTTTCCGCTTTCGATTTCCTGACTTGCCTTCCTTTCAATTTCCGGGGGTTTTAACCCCTTTACCTCCCTTAAAAATTCGTTATTCTTTCGGCAGTATCTTTCTTATTTCCGATTTTTTGGTTCCAACTTTTTCAGGTTTTTTACGAGATTTGTATAGCAAAACTTACTCTAAGAAAGGATAATAAAGGTCAAAAGAGGATCTTCCATATGCCCATGAGCGAACAAGACAAGGCCCAAAAAGACCTTGAAAAAGAAAACGCCAGGAAAGCCAAAGTTCAAGAACGCGAGTTAAAACGGTCGGCTTCAGAAAAGAAAGAACTCGCCCGATTGGAGAAAGAAAAAGCGAAGCCGAAACGCAAAACTTATTTCTGGTATTTGATTGTCATTCTTTGCCTCATTTATATCGTGGATGAAGTCACCACCACTCTCCCCAACGAAATGCAACCCGAGATCTCGCTTGACTTCTTCCAAAATGGCATGGGTTTAAGTGAAAACCAAGGCATCTCAAAACTGAAACTGATGGAGACTTTGGCCAATGCGTTATTGGTCATTGGTTTCTTCTGGAAAGCCTTAGCAGACCGCTTTGGCCGTAAGCCCTTCCTTATTGCCAACACCATTGGCATGGTCGGGGGCTTATTGCTCTGCTTTTGGAGCAATGGTTTGTGGATGTATATTTTGGGCTTTTTCGTCATTCGTTTCTTTGTCACACCAGATGAGCAAATCGTTTATATCTTTGAGACCGCACCGGAAAAGAAACGAGCTACGATCTTTAGCGCGGTCAAAGGCATCGCTGAATTAGGATTATTGCTGATTCCTCTTGCCCGCAAAACCTTGATGAAAGACGATGCTTCCCTCTGGCGTTTGACCTTCTTAATCCCCGCTTGTATCGGTCTCGTTGCTTCCTTGGCGATTTGCTTCACTGCCCGTGAAACCGATGCCTTCTTGAATTCGAGAATCGCCTACCTTAAATTAACGCCCGAAGAGCGTGAAGCTATCGCCCTAGAGAAGAAAGAGGCCAATAAGAAACAAGGTGGCTTCTTCTCTGCTTTCGCTTACAGCCTTAAAAACCATCAATTACGTTGGATTTTCATCGTTACCTTGATGTTTACCCTCTCTCGGACCATTACCAGCGACTACAGCAACATCCTTTCGCAAGCTGGTTATTCGACCGCGGAACGTTCTAATGCCCTCTTGATTTTCCCGATTACCTGCTCCGCCTTAGTCTTCGCCTATGGCTTCCTCAGTGACAAAGTTGGGCGCAAGATCACTTCCATTGTTCTTTTGGCTACGGCAACCGTCTCGCTCTTGCTCCTTTATTTCGGAGCGATGTTCAAATGGAATGAATGGCTTTTAGGGGCCTTTATCGGTCTCTTCCTCGGGGCTTATTGGAGCAATGGCGATACCTATATGCTCATGGCAGGTGAAAGCTGCCCCACCAATATGCGAGCCTCGGTCATGTCGGCTTGGACGGCCGCTTATGGCATCGGCATGGTTATCTCGATGCTTATTGGCACCTTGGTGGTTGGCAAATTACCCGATGGCAACGTCGCCCTTGGGCTCTTCTGCATTCTCTTAGCGGTTCCTTTCTTCGTCATCTCGATTTTCTTCCTCATGGGCAAGGTCAAAGAGACCAAGGGAACCCACCTGGAAGACGCTTTAACAAGCGAAAGTGCCGCTTAGTCTTCCTTTATTTATTTTCTCCGCTATAATGGGGCCAGTATGAGAAAAGAAACCTCGGAAACCCTCAAGAAAAAATGGGAAGAAACCCGTCAAGCGGGCATCGCATTTTCGATCCAAGTCAAAGCCGCTTTAGATTATTTCATCGCTTTCGAAAAAGAAGTGAATGAGAAGAGCAAAATCCTTCCTGTTTCGCCTCAAGAAGAGAAGGTTATGAAAGAAGTAAACGACCGCTTAAGCCGCGGGGATAAATCCGGGGCTTTAAAACGCCTAGACGAGGCTTTTAACGCCAATATCGTCCCCAGCGTCCGCTATTACCAAATTCGTTCCTCAATCGAATCGGTTGACTATTCGCCTTTTGTCTCGTAAAGCAATTCAAAATCGAAGCGCTAAGGGCTACAATCCCTTGAATAAAGCTCAATGGGTAAACCCTTTTTGGGGTGCTAATTAATACCGAAACAAACCAGGCTCGATTGCCAAAGGGCCGCTTAGTTAACTTGCTCAAAATTAACGACAAAAGAGAGGACTCCGCGAGGCCTATACGATCAAAAAATCAAGTCGTTGTTAAGACCGGCTAGAGGAATGCGTTAGCGTTTGGGGGGATTCGCTTTTTCGTAGGCGTCTTTTTGTAGGGCTAATAAAATCAAAGCGGCAACGCCATAGGACCAATTGGCTTTCCGCGGAATCAGTTTGTAATTGAGACCGGGAAAAGGAGGCAAAGGACACGTGGGTCCTGAAATCTCGGGAAATTCCCAATGCCCTTTTTTGTTTTTGCGTAAGCTCTTAAAGACGGCCTCGGCTGCTTTCTCAGCGGATTTTTCCTCATCCCCGCCACGAGGCAAAATCCCTTCGTTAAGGCCTTGATAAGCCCCGGCAGCGAAAAGCGCGGTTGCCGAAAGCTCACGATAACTCTTTTTGCAAAGGAGGGTATTGAAAGAACCATCAGGATTCTGATGGGCCATCATCGCGTGGTAAGTTTTAAGATATATTGAAGCAATCTCTTTCTTTTCCGGATAGTCTTCGGGCAAATTCGCGTAAACCATCGGCAAGGCGGCGATGACCCAGCCATTCCCACGTCCCCAGAAAAGATGATGTCTGGGGTAAGGCTTATTCTTTTTCGCGATGTACTCGTGATAGAAAAGACCACTTTCGTTGTCTTGAAGATACTGGGCGAAAATAAGAGGGAGTTTTGCGGCGTAATGAAGGAGTCGCTCATCATGATTTTCTTTGCCATAAAGCGAAGGGAAAACCGAAAACATCATCAGCGAATCCACCCAAATCGAGGCTGGGAAGAAATGGGCATTAAAGGACGTGCCCATGTGATTAGGGATATCCGCGATGACGCGGGGGGAGTTCTCAAGATAATCAATCCCTTTCGCCGTGAGATCAGCGAATTCTTTTTTCCCTGTTTTCTTATAAAGATAATAGGTGATTAAACACGGGGCCGAAGTGTCGGAAGAGTTAACCTCGGGGTTTCGCTTCGCCCAATAGGCGCCGTATTCGCTGAGGAAAGGCAAATAATCTTCTTTACCCGTCGCTTCATCCAGAAGCGAAAGAGCATAGCCCAAGAGCCCCTCACCCCAAGTCCATTTCATTTGGCTCGGAGTCTGAGCGACGATGTCATCAACGAGAATTTTCGTTTGTTCAAGGCTTGTCATGCTTGCCTCCCACCATCGAAACAAGGATCGCCTCTTTCTCTTTGGTCTCTTCTTCCGTGAGTGCTTCGCCTTTTTCTTCCTTCTCGTTGATGGCTTTAACTTGTTTCGAGAGACTGCCATCGAGTTTGAAGCCAAGCGAAACGATAAACGCCACGCCCATCAAAACAGCAAAACTAAGGCAGATGATTAAGCGAATCCCCAGGATGGTATTAGCGGGTTGCGTCGGCGAAGGGGCAGCGCTCGTTGGGGCGATGTAACCCGTGAGGGCAAGCACCCAACCGATGACGGAGGCCGCAATCGCACTCGAGACTTTGCGTGTGAAGGTCATCGTGCCCGAGAACGAGCCTGTGATGCGTTCCCCTAAGCCCAGGCGACCGATATCAGCGACATCCGGGAAAATGATCCAGGGCATGGTTTCCGCGCCGGCAAAGCCCAAAGCGGTCAGCGCGGTGATGGCGTAGAGCCCGATGACATTCCAGCCCGCGGGATAAAACGCAATCCCTGCCGCCCCGAGAATCGCAAGCGGTAACAAAGTGCCATAAATTCTTGGCTTCGAAAATTTCGTCACCAGTTTGTTGAGGACGGGGAACATCACAATTTGGATGCCGAGGAAAATGGCGAGGAAGATGGTCGAAGAAAGCGAAGGTTGAACATATTTGGCATAGTAGATGACGATGCTGGAAACAATGTCCATCGTCACCGATTGAGCGAGGTAGAGAACAAGGAGTCTCCGGAAGGCTTTGATTTTGAAAGGCTTCACGAAATTAGCCCATGAAAAATGAGCTTTTTCCTTCGGGAGCGGAGCCCGTTCATGGCTAAAGATAGCGGTCAGAAGGACCGGGAGAGTGAAGAAAGCACCAAAACCGAGAAAGACAATCAGATAAAAGAGGAAAGGCGAGAGGTTGCCTTTGCTCACTTGGGTGTAGAGCAAAGAAGGGACGAGCGTGCAAATCGCCGTAGAAGAGAGCGAGAAGAGCAAGCGGGTCAAGTTGACTTTGCTCCGTTCATCGACGTCCGTCGAAATTTCCGTTGATAGAGCACTATAAGGAACGGTGACGCAAGTCGAGACGGTGTAATAAAGAAGATAAGATAAAGCGACCCAAATCGCTTTGCCTACTTCGCTAAAGCCCGTGACGGGCAGCCACATCATCGCCATCGCGGGAATGATGAGCAAACCCCCTAAAAAGATGAAGGGACGACGACGCCCCCATTTAGTCCTGGCATTATCCGAGATGATGCCCATCATGGGGTCGGTAATGGCATCCCAAATTTTGCTCAACATGATAATCGTGCCAGCGATGCCAGCGTTGATGCCGACCACATCGGTTAAAAAGACGAGGTAGACAACGGAGATGATAGCTTGGTTACCCCCGCAGAAGATATCACCAGAGCAAAAGGCGAATTTCTCCTTGTTCGGAACTTGACGTGCAACCGCGGATTTTTCTAACATGGGCTGTGCCCTCCTTATCGGAAATGAATGCCATCGCTGGCAAGATAACCCTTCTCAAGAAGATAGTCCCGCGAGGTTTTAAGGTGAACAAGACCATTTTTCCCGCCTTGTTCAATCGCCGCATAAACCACGGGATTATTCCGCAAAGCATCAAAGATCCGGGCGAAATTGAGATAGCCTTCGCCGAGGGAAGCATCCTTCGTTTTGACCTGCCAAAGCGCTTTCTCGTCTTGGATGTCGCGGAGATGAACGCCTAAAAGCTTTTCGCCAAAAAGGGCGATGGTGTCGGCGGGATCGACGCCAGAGCGGGCGGTCCAATAGGTATCGTTCACAAAAACGACGTTATGAGTATCATGAACCAAATGCGATAAGCGGCTTTCACCATCATGAAGACGAACGAACTCCCAATGGTGATGGTGATAGCCAAACTGGAGACCTTGTTTTTGATAATAAAGGGCCAAGGAATTGAGTTCATCGATAAAATCAAAGAAAGCTTTCTCATTTCCGAGAATGACGCGGGGCGGAATCATCGAGACGATGACATTTGAACAATGAAGACGATGAGCGTAGTCCGCGATTTCCTCTTTCCGCTGGGCAAGGATTGCCGGCTTAACTTGCAAAGAAACGACCTCGAGCGGAAGCTCCTTTTGCAAAGCTTCAAGCCGTTTCATCGTTTTGTCGTTCCAAGGAATGTGCGAAAGTTCATAGGCGGTGAAGCCAAGAGAGTTGAGCCGGCGAAAGGTAGCCTCGAAATCGCGCATCAATTCGTCGTGAACGCTGTAGGTTTGAACGGCGAGAATCATGCATTTTGCTCCCGTTTAAGATGATCGAAGTCCAACGCTAAGCTTTTACCCCCAAAGGCAAAGGTGATATTGGATGCCTTTCGAGCAAGCTTGCCGCCTTCAACATAAGGGGATTCATAACGGGCATATTGGAGGTCCTCACTCACACCATTGACGAGGAACGATTGGTTATACATCGCTTGCAAAGAAGCGCCATTGGAAACGTAAGATAAGGCAAAGGAAGAAGCGTCAAACGAGACGGGATTTGCAAGGATACGGGTCTTAAAAGCGTTAAAAGAGGCATCCTGTTTTGAACTCGAAAGCTCGGTGACGATAGCCTGTTTGTCACCCCCGTTCAAAATCAAGTCGTAATGGAGGTTGCCGCTAGCTTCGATGAGAGCCTTCACGCTGGTTTTGATCTTGCTACGATCTTTGGTTAAGTCATCCTCGCTCACGCCACTCATCTCGTTTTTGAAGGCAAAGGTTGCCGCGGAGGAATTGCTCATTCCCTTGACGGCGATATAGGTATTGTTCTTCCGTCCAAAGATATAGCCTTCACTCAAATGAGTGACATCGCTTTCGTCAAAGAGACCGAGGGGGAAATAGGTGTGGGTAAAGCTCGCGACATGAGGCTCAAGAAGACCGGCTTTGCTCGGGATCGTGAAGAGGGAAACATTGATGTTCTTCTCTTGGACAGAATAAGGCATTCTTCCTTGACCAACCCAATAATTCTCCCGCGTGGAATTCCGCATCGGCTGCAAGGAGAAAACGGAAACGTTATTGCTGAGCGTTGCCAGTTCGATTTGTTGCTGGTCACCATATTCGCCAGGTTGGTAGGCTTGGTTCGTGGACAGGGTATAGTCGCTCGTTTGATAGGTGTAGACATTGCCGCGTTGGACCGCTTTGCCATCGGTGGAAGGATGAAGCTGACGGGAAAGGGTGCCGAGCGAATGCGTCCAAACAAGGGGATAAATATTCACGATCTTGAAGTCATTCAGCATTTCATTCCGGAAAAGCGAATATTTGTTCATAAAAGCGATCGAATTATCAATGACTTCAGGATTGGAAAAGGCTTCCTCGCCTAACTGGGCCATGATTTGTTTATCGCTCATCCCAACCAAACCCTCGCTCTTGAGTTCTTCGCAATCCAATGACGAGGAGGATTTCACGATTTGCTCATCCGAAGGATCGTCAAATATCGCCTTAATGACTTCGGGCAATTGATAAAAAGCCTTCCCCGAGGTGTCTTTCGCTTCGTACATATGCCGGAAGCAGTTAAAGAAAGTGGCATTCCAAGAGCCATAATCGGTTTGGTTGAGGCCCAGAAGGTAATCCACGTAGCGCCGGAGGCGGTTGCCAGTGTCATCCGAGGCTTTGTTATCGAAGTACATCCGTCCTCCTGCCGACATGAAAGCGTAATAGGTTTTCCCCTCATTGCTCGTATATTTCCAAGATTGGCTAGCGAGATCGTAGAAAAGCAAATCCAGGATGATTTTCATTTTGCTTCGCATCGTCTCGTCATCGCTGGAAGCATATTGAATGAAATTGGACATCGGGCCGATGTCTTCCGGGTAATAGTTATTCGAATAATATTCGCTAAAACCATAAGTGAAGCGAAGTTCCATCCACGCTTCGATGCGGGACTTGGCAAGGGTAACGTGTTCGCTTCCTTTTCGTCCATCGCAGAAGGTTTCATCTTTCCAAAGGTTTCCGGCAAGATAATCAGCGACCGAGAACATCAACTGGTGGTTTTCGCTCCAAAAGCACATGCCATCATCCCGACCATCGCCTTCGCTCGGCCAATATTTGAATTTCAGCAAACAAGTCTTGATTTCGTTCTTATTTTTTTCATCGAGCCGATTTTGATTTTCTAAATAAATCCTTAATAAGGCGTTGGCATCGAAATCAGAGCAGTCATTGCGATAATTTAATTCCTGAATGGTGCCTGATAAGGCACTGGAAACGGTCGCACTATCCGCAAAATACGCATCGCTTAAGGTCAAAGAATCATGGAGCATTTGCTCCAAGCCATCGGTTGCGTCAGAAGCCAAATCGCTATCCCCTACTGGGGTTACAAACAACATGTTGTAGCCAAATTGCAAACCCACCGAAGCGACGAAGGCGAGAAAAACAAAAAGAACGCTCATCCAAATCTTCTTGCGACGCGACCACGGTTTTCTCTCTTTTTTCATCGAGATTTTCACCCAAGCTGAAGCCAAGACCCACCTTGGTATATCAGCCTCTTTTATTCGTAAATTATAGCTTATCAAATGAAAAAGAAAATAGGTTTGGTGCCCATTTTCTCAGGAGTTTTCATTTGTTTACAGAAAAAGATAAGCCTTGACCTTTAAGTTTACTGCAAAACACTTGAGCTAGGTTTACCGACGGAAATTATCACCTTTGGATCCCGAAATTGAAGCTACCGCCATCGTAAAAACGGCCTTGAAATTTTTGACCTCTCCTATAACCGTTTTTGTTGTCAGGGCATTTTGAAGCGATTGCCCTCTCAAAACGCAGGCGTTTTCTTGAAACCGATCATGTCTTGAGCAAACCAAAAAAGATCAAATGTTAATCCACCAAAAAAGTCAAAGAAAGCCCGCGAAAAAAAGCGTTGGATTTCTTCTTTTTATCCTAACCTTTTGGTGCGGATTCTGGGGGCGAATTTTTCTTCTCCAAGGCTTTGCTATCACGTTCGTTTTTGATGCCATCGTAAGCCGCTAAAGCCTCGCCCAAAGCAACCAAGGCAATCGCGACGTAGAAGTTCCAAGACGGGATTTCTTGGAAGATGATCAGCGAGAAGATTGCCCCCATAAAAGGGTTCAGCGAATAGAAAGCAGTTCCTAAAGAAACGGGCAAGTGACGGAAGCCCACCATCATCAAGATAATTGAAACGCCATAGGCTAAAAAACCATCGGTCAAAGAAAGAGCAATCGCCCCGACATCACTTGAAAAAGAATGGGTGCTCATCGCGATGATAAAAAGAACGATGCTCGGCGTTAGGCACTTAAAGAAAGAATACTCAATCGGGTCTTTATCGGAAATCTTCTTGGCGAGGTTATTCGCCACGCCCCAGCATAGGGTTGTCGCCACGATGAGTAACGCCCCGTAGTTAAAGCTAAACGCTTCATTGGGGTTAAAGCTAAGAAGGACGGAAGCACCGAGAACCACAAGGATGGCAAGCCAAAGACGCCAAGTGATTTTCTCTCGGAAGATCAAAAACGCTAAAACCGCCGTGGTAACAATCTCAAAACTTTGGAGCAAAGAAGCGGTCTCGCCATTGAGCATGCTGATGCCGTAAAAGAGCATCACGTTGGCACAGCAATCGCAGAGGTTAACGCCAAGGATATAAAACCAATCCTTGCCCTTAAGCAAAGGATCTTTGTTCTTTTTCGATAAACGGGAGAAAAGAAAAACGAGCCCAACGCCGATACACCCGCCCATGTAAGTTAAAGCGGCGATGAGCAAGACCGGAACTTTCGGTAAGAGGTATTTGCTAAAAGGGACATTGACGGCGGCGAGGGCGGCAGAAAGCACCAAAATCCAGTAATACTTCTTCATGGCCGATACATTATAGGAGAGAAAAGGGCAAAAAGGGATAGAAAAGCAACAAATATCGGCCAAATCAGGCGATTTTCAGAATATTAAATATCGGCTTGAGAGATCGGCTTTTTCTCGGCCCCATTTTTCATAGTCCGCTTCATTTCATACATCAGGGTATCAGCCTCTTGGAGACGCGAATAGAAATCATCGCCATTATGGACTTCAACGACGCCATATGAGAAAGAGAGCGGCACTTCTAAGGCAGCCGCATCGATGGCGCACTTTGCCAGCATCACCTGAACCGCTTTGACATTGCTTTTCTTCACGAGAAGCACGAATTCATCTCCACCATAACGATAAAGACGGGACGGACGCATTTTGCTATGAAGCAAGATTTGGCTGAATTGATAGAGCGCGTGATCGCCAACTTCGTGGCCTTGCGCATCATTGATTTCTTTTAAACCATTGAGGTCAATCATCGCTAAGACACCATCCCGGGCTCGGCGGTTCTGGAAATTGAGCCGGAATCCATCGCGAGAGAAAGCGCCAGTTAATTGGTCGTAAATCAAGAATTGATAGGCCAAAACCATGTAATAGATCACCAAAGCCATCACCGCAGTCGACCAAATCAAGAAACGCAGATGAAGCAAGAGTTGAAGAAGAACACCAAGAAAGATGCAAACGAAGAGGACCAAGACCGTCAAAGTTTCGAGTTTTTGATCGGGTCGGTCTTTCTGCTGCGTCGAATAAAAAACCACCATGCCGGCATAGAAGCCATTGATGACGAAGGGAAGGAAGAACAACAGGCCTCGCGAATATTCGTTCGTGGGTGTGACATTAAAAACCAAACCTGTGAATAAGGAAACGACACACAAGGTCAAGTTGAGGATTTCAGGGAGAAAAAAGAGAATGTCGCGCCTAGAAAAACCTTTTTTCCGATAAAGCACGGCCGCGATAATCGGAGCAAGAGGCGAGAAAGCGAAGTTGAGAAAGCTCGTCCCTTTTCGGAAGTAAAAGGCCAAACCATCATCCCCAAAGCCTTCAAGGATTTTGTCCAGCCACGAAGCCATGAGCAAAATGAAGAGCAAAATGCTTTCATAGATAAAGAGCTTCCGAATCCAACGAGGTTCCAACGAATTGTGGACCACGATGAAAATGAAGATGATCAAGGTCAGAATCGGGGCGAAATAGGCTTGTAAGCCTTCATAAAACATCCTCAATGCATTCACAAGAATATTTTACCATTCCATTAAGAAAAACAAAAAGGGAAGGGCATTTCGACGGGTTTTTCGTAAAATCCCCTGCAAAACCCGCTTCTTTATGCTCTAACGAGAACCCTACTTCTTGGCGTAATGAAGATAAAGGCCGCTATCGGGGAGTTTTTTGACTTCGAGGAGAGTGAAGCTTTTCGGGGAGGGAGTTTCCATTTCCATGAAGGAAAGGTCGGCTTCTTTTCCATCGCTCACCGCCGCCACAACCAAGGAAATTTCATCGATCAATCCCGCCGCCATGAAGACACCATTGATATGCCCGCCCCCGCAAAGGACGAAGCGGTCAACCCCATAGAGGGTTTTGATTTTGCTTAAGAACAATTCCGGATCAAAATCTTTCTCGCCACAAAGAAGATAAGGAATCTTCTTTTCTCGCAAGAAAGCGAGGTAAGAAGGACTTGCTAAAGCGGTCGTAATTTCGACAACCCGCGAGGGATTGTCGGTGTAATCGTTATAAGGACTCTTCCACTTCAGTTTGCCTTTTCGATCGATGACAAAGCAATAGGGATGTTTGTGATCGAGAAGAACGAAGTCCCCGCTCGGCACTTCTTCGGCTTTTGCTAAAACCGTAGTCTCATCAGAAAGATATTGAAAAGTTTCGCGACCACAACCCCAGCCTTGTCCTAATTTCAGGGTCATTTCATCATAATATTCGCCCGGCTTTTCCGCTTCGGGGGCATCGAAGAAATCACCGATGGTCTTCCCATCCAAAGACACCATCATATGACAAATCACTTTTGCTCGTTCCATAAATGATCCTTCTTTAATGATAGATCAGAACTTTGACGAAGAGCCGACCTTTCCGCGAGGTCTTCTCTTCGCCTTCATAGAAAAACTTTCCTTCGCCTCGCACCGCAATCAACTCTCCGCCTTTAAGAAGCGCGGCTTTGTTTTCGACCACATTCATCCCCACGAGAACAGCGCCCGATTCGATGAGTTTCGAGGCATCTTCCCGACTTAAAGAAAAGACTTCGCCAACGATGGCGTCTAAGCGCGGAGAAGCCACGTTGATCATTTTCTCTTCTTTGTGGATATGAAAAGGGCAATCCTTAGGGGCGAGGATAGTGCACTTCACCGTGGTGTGACGAACATTGAGAAGAGATTTTTGGACTTCTTCCGCGATGGCTTTAAATAAGAAAACGTAGGCTTCTTTGCCTTCGACTAAGATATCGCCGAACTGTTCGCGTTCGTAACCCAAGTTCATCAAAGCCCCAAGGTAATCTCGGTGGCTCAATTCTTCGGCATAGGCCGCTTTCTTGCCTTCGATATGAAGGGCGACGATATTCGCCCCATTCCGCTCATTTTCTTTTTCACTTTCTTCATCGGCATATTCAGGCAAAAAGAAAAGAACTTTGCTTTCGCTTTCTTCTCCGCCTCCATAAAAGAAAGCTCTGGCTCCAGCAATTTTCATTTCTTTGAGGTTCGCCCGATGCTCAATTTCGAGTTCCGAGAGAACGCTTTGTTCCGATAAAGGGATAAAAGCGGTATGGGTGGGGTAACCCCGTTCTAAGGCGCGGGAGGCGAGTTCAAGAATCCGACGCTTTAATAATTCGTGTTCATCCATGGCTTTACTATTTTAGAAGACCCTTGTTCTAAGAACAACCTTAGGAACGAGAACGGCAGAAAAAATGACCCACAAAAAAGAAAAGAATTGAAAATAATTCCTTTGCAAAAAGCCACTCTTTTATGCAAAACCCTGTTATTGGAGACAATCAAGACGCGCTTGATAATCCAAGGACCAATCGTAGCCAATCAAAAATTCGCCATCGTAATTGCCGCTATTCTCGTGGAGGTAAGACCAGTAATCGCATTCAGCGCCCTCTTTATGGAGGAAGAGTAACGCCCGTTTAAAATCCACCAAGAAAAGAATCCCGCAATCTTTGAGAACGGAACGGAGCCGCCAAACCGCATCGCGATAAAGCCGCTTGGCCAAATCAATATCCTTCTCCGGCCAGAGATGGCAAATCGCGTCATCCATCGTCAAGGAGGAGCCATCGTAAGCAACCAAAAGGGCCAAAAGCTCTTTGCTCTTCGATGAGGTAAAACGAATGGGGGTATCGTTGACGAAAAGATCGAAAGCCCCAAAAGTCTGAAAACGAATTTTCGGTTTGGTGGAATGGTAATAAACCTTCTCAATAAAACGGTTGAGGATCTCGCTATCATAAGGCTTATAGGCGAAGCCAAGAAGTGAAGGACCAAACTCTTTTTCGAGGGCTTCGACATCATAAGTGTAGCCGGTAATGAAAACGATCCGAATCTCGGGGTTGGCTTTCAAAAGAAGCCGAGCCAAAGAGACGCCATCAATCTCCGGCATATTAATATCGAGGAAGGCTCCATCGACCACCTTTTCACTCACATAGTCAACGGCCTTTTTTGGATGCGATAGAAAAAATTTATATTCAATATTATCGTTGTTGATCACATGAGATAAAAAGATCGAAAGCGAGGCGATTTCGTCATCCACGACAATAATTTTCATGCCGTCTGAACCCCCTTATCACCTGTGCATTTATTGTATCTTTATGTTTTTGATATGAAAATACCGAAAGCCTTTTTTCAGAAAGAAAATCGAGTTTTCATATCAGTTTTAGAGCCTAAAGCTTTTCTTTCTCATTCTTAAGTGGGGTTTAAAAAGGAATTCCGAAGGTCGTAGCAACTAGAAATTTTTGATTAACGTTAAAAGGTTATGGCCTTCTTTGTGAGCATATTTCACTTCATCCATGCTCTTTTTGACCATGTAGATTCCGAGCCCGCCAATCGAGCGTTCCTCTAAGGGGGCGTTCACATTGGGGTCAGCCTTCTTTAACGGGTCAAAGGGAAGACCGCTATCGGTGAAGACGATCTTGACGCCATCCGGGGCGAAAAGCTTCTCGATTTTTACCGTAGCAGTTCCAGTCCGAGGAGTATAAGCGTAATGGGCGATATTACTGAAAATCTCGTCCAAGGCGATATCGACTTGCATCTGGACTTTCATCGGGCAGGCATAGTCTTGAAGCGCTTGGTCGACAAAGGCGGTCAAAGGTTCAATATTCTCGATCTTCGCATCCAGAGTGATTTCCCGAGGGCAATAGATTTTTTCTTCTTCCGAATAGACGTGGAAAGAAAGCATCGTGATGTTGTCGAATTGCGGCGCCATTCCATCGAAGGCGTCGATCGCGTTCATGACATTGGCAATCAGCTCAGAGGGCTTATCGCTCGTCGTCGCATTAAGGGCATTCAAAAGCCGCTCATCACCAAAGAGTTTATTCTCGGCATTGGTGGCTTCCGTAACCCCATCGGTATAGGCAAGGAGGGTATCTCCAGGCGCAAAAGGAATCTCGGTTTCTTTATAGCGCGAGGTAGGCATGCCTGCCAGAACGAAGCCGTGTTTATCTTTGAGGTAGGCAAACTTCTCGCCTTTTTTCGCCAAAGCCGGGAATTCGTGACCGGCATTTGCGGTCACCAAAAGCTGCTTGGAGAAATCGTAGATACCAAGCCAAACCGTCACGAACATTTCGGCGTCATTGCCCAAAGCAAGTTCCGCATTGGCTTTTTCCAAAATCATCCCGGGCGTCAATTCCGAATTGCTGGCGAGGGACTTCATCATAAACAAAGCGGCCGGAATTCCTTTGCCTGAGACATCGGCAATCACCAAAGCAAGACGGTTATCATCGATGGGGAAATAATCATAGAAATCTCCGCCGACTTCTTTGGCTGTCCGCATTTTGGCTTTCAAAGCAAAACGATCTTTTCCATCGAGAGCGGAAGGCAAGGCCGAAAGTTGAATTTCCTTGGCAAACTCCAGCTCTTTATCGATCCGGGCGGCCGCTTCTTTAATGTAGCCTTTGAGGGTTACGACGGTCGAGTTGATATCGTCAGACAGCGAAGCGAATTCTTCATTCGTCCGAACATTGACCGAGACATTGAGATTGCCACCGGTGATTTCGCCGAGGGCACCATTGATGCGTTCAATGTTATCGACCACCAATTTCTTAATGAGGAAATAGACGGGGCAAAAAGCATTTCGAAAACGACAACTTCCATGAAGACGCTCACGTAAACGGAGAGCTTCGTGGAGAAGTCCACTTCGCTCACAGGAAGTTCGGCGACGATTAAATAGCCTTCATTGCCCACATACATGACGTAAGAAGACTCGCCATAGACCGTGGCGGTAAACCGGGTCGATTCTTTTTCGGTCGCCGTATCTAAAATGAGACCCGTTTCACTAAGATTCGTATCGCTATGTCCTTTGGGTTGGCTCTTCAATACTTTAGCGGAGTTCGCGATGAGGATGGAACCTTCGGAACCCACGTGGCGGTTCACGGTGATGTTTTCGACGACGCTATCGACATCCTTTTGGAAGCGTTCAGCATCATAACCCACCTGAACGAAACCACCATTTGGGGCGGTTTTTGCAGCGTATTTCATATAAGTGCTGCTATTCAAAGAAATCGGACGATAGCTTTGAACATAACTCGTTTCGTGATAGGCGAAGAAAGCATCATAGAATTCGGTGGCTTGAGCACCGGAGCCTTGATTCATGTTGAAACCGACTATCGCCGGATTGCTGCTATTCGCAATGATGCCTTTAGAGTTAATGATACTGATTTCGGAGACATCGAAATTGGCTTGTTGACTGAGGGAGGCGAGATACGTGTTAATTACACTATCGCTGTAATTGCCCTCGACATAGATATCATCGTTTTCGAGTTTCGTTTCGATGCGACCCGTAAGCGACAAGAGGTTCGTGTCGGAGGCATCGGAAATATCGTTTTTAACATCGGAGATATTGAGACTCAAGGTGCTATCAGCATTGGCTAAGGACAAGCGCTTCTGAATCACATAAGTAAATGACGAGGTGAGAAAAAAGCGACAAGGACATCGAGGAGAAGCCAACGCTGGAAGGATTGGGCCAAACGTTTTTGTTCGTTGACCGGAAAGATTTTTTCTCGGCCGAAAAGGCTGATGGCGATCGTCGAGCCCGTCACGATGATCACGTTACCAAGAATCATCCATAACGCAATACGTTCCACCACTTCGAACGCCCGAGTAACTTCCCCCATGTTGGTCAGGAAAATCATCAACATATGAATGACTTCTGCTACCAAGGAAATCGCTAAAGCGTAGAACCAACTCGGTTTTTTATCGTCGAACATCCATTTGCGGAAGGCGGCGCCCATAAGTCCAGAGATAATCGTGGAAATCGAGCAGGCGATTCGCGTGAAATCTCCAGCGCCCCAATAGACAGCGAAGAAACGTTCAACCCCACCGATGACGCCAGCGATAATCCCTGCTGGAGCCCCAAAAAGAAGTCCAGCGCATAGCGGCGCAGCATCGCGAAAATTCAAGGTCGCGCCATTGACGGTCTGACGATACATATTGCAAGCTTTGGTGAAATCTTTCGGCGCAATCCATGCGCTAAGACTTTCCGGAACGTTTTCGATGGTTTTGGGAATGTCATAAGCTTCCCGGTCCGTCGTGGTCGCAGTGTTGCTCGAAAGGAAAATCCGGTGGCTGGGGATATCGTAAATCCAGACGCTGATATGAGCGAGTTCCGCCGCCGTTTCATACATCTGACGGCTCCGTTTGATCTTGGCTTCATTCTCTTTTTCGCTCGTCACATCTGAAAGGGCGGACAAAACGAGAATCTCATCGTGAAGCAAGCTTGAGGAATAATCCCATTGGTAATAACGGATGGGTCCGTCGGGATTGAGTTGAAAGGGGAATATTTGACGGAAACTGACCGGTTTCAGGGCCCCTTCCGCCGTCTTTTGCTCGATAAGCCCACGTTCAACGGAAGGAATCTTGGATAAGAAAGCGTGCAAATCGCCATCCCAAGTCTCGGGAGCGATCCCGCTCAATTCCGCAAAAAGCGGGTTGAGGGTCCGTGAGACGATCTTGCCATCCTTGAATCGGGTTACGCTCAGGCCGATGGGCAATTTCTGCAAAATGGTTTCCAATTCGCGCGAATGGTTTTCGAATTGGCGTTCGGTCCGGTCTTTGAGCAAGGCGTTGGCTAAGCCATAAGCGAAAGAAAGAAGGAGTTCCGAAGAATGAAGCATCTTCGCCCGTTCGGGGTTATCGACGCCAAGGAAGCCAAGGAATTTTCCCCCGGCGAGAATCGGCGCTTCGATGTAGCGGGAAATCCCCTGCTTCTTCATCAGTTCGTATTCCGAAGGATCGCTATCTTTAATCGTTTCGATGTCTTCCTGGAGGAAAACTTGTTTGGCCTTAAACGCGCCAATCCAACGGTCGATATAGTGCGAATCCATCTGTTGCAGTTTATCGATCTGAGGGATGATTCCTTTGGCGCAAACTTCATAGATGTTGCTCAAGCGGCCATCCTCTTCCGCTTTGAAAATATAAGCGCGATCTGCTTCGAAGAAGTTCAAAACGGCCTTTAGCGCTCCATTGACCCGGCTGGAAATCGGTCCGACGCCATTGAGAGCTTTCGCGGCCCGAAGTTGAGTTTCGTGGGAGAGGAGGAGGTCTTCAAGTTCGACCCGTTTTCTTTGGGTCTCGTAATATCGTCAAGGTAAAAAATAATGGCTTCACGACCGCCCCAAAGAATCGAATGGGAGGCGATTCGCTCATAATGTTGATTGCGGGGATTAAAACGTTCTTCGTCAGGCGTTTTGCCGCTCGCATGTTTTTTGACACAACCCGGACATGTCCGTTTCAAATCATGAAGACAAGCATAGCAAGTCGTTTCCAAAGGATTTTTCCCTTCGCGGGCAAAAGCTTCGCGAGCGGCGGGGTTCGCGTAAAGAATCGCCTTGCTCTTCTTATCGGCGACCAAAACTTCGCGTTTAATCGAATTGAGAATTCCGGAATAAAGATACTGTTCATCGCGATCCGTTTGATAGGTCACCAAGAAAATCTCCGAACCGTCCGATTCTTCTAAGAGTGAAAAGTCCGCGGAGACCCAACTGAACCCGCGCCGATGATGGTAAACACGGAAATAGCTATGATTTTTCTTCCCCGCTTGGGCTTGAGTGATGGAGTCCTAAAATAAAGCTCGGTCATCCGCGATGATCAGCTCCGACATATCACGAATGAGGGACGATGAAAATTGGGGATTATCAAAAGCCAAATACTCGGGCATTTTGGGATCATAATAAAGAAAACAAATAACCCCATCTTTCAAGGCGAGCACCGCTTTGTTTCCGGGGACCAGCGAAACGATTTCCTGAATTTTTTCTGCCGTAAATTCCATAAGGAGGGAGAAGAAGGCAAAAGACAAACCGCGTTTCGTCAAAATCTCTAGGTCTATTTTAGCCTAAAGTAAAGGAAAAATTCACCCCTGTTCGTCTTTAGGACTTTCAAGAAGGGAAAAACTCCGCAAAAAAGCCCTTGAAAAAGAAAAAAAGCGAAAAAAACGTTATTTTTTAATATTGGCTAAAAGCAACTTCAAACGGTTTTCTTGATTCACATAGGAAGTTGAAGGATCATAGTCGACCGCGGCAACGTTGGCATTGGGGGCAAGGCGCATGAGCGGATGCATCATTCCTTTTCCAACGATATGATTCGGTAGGCAGCCAAAAGGCTGACAGCAGACGATGTTGTTCACGCCATGCTCGGCTAACGAAAGCATTTCGCTCGGGATCAACCAGCCTTCGCCCATCTTGACGCCATCCGAGATAATCCGATTGGCGTTTTTCTCAATTTCTTTAAACGGAACGGCCGGATAATAAACGTGAGAGGACGCAAAGATTTGGTTTTGTACTTCGGTCTCGCGGAGCATGAAGTGATAACCCCACTTCCAAAAAAGATAAGTCTTTTTATTCAGACCGTACCGCTTGCGGTCATTAAGAGCATTTTTCGCACAATAAAGACAGAACTCCAACAAGGCGGGTTCGACAACCTCGACGCCTTCTTTGACCAAGAAATCGGCTAAATGGTTATTGGCTAAGGGCGAATACTTCACATAAATCTCCCCAACGATGCCAACGCGCGGTTTCCGCTCCGAAGGGATCTTGACCGCGGAAAAAATCGCCAACAGTTTACGGTAATAATGCCGCCGGAAACCATAGCTTCCGTTTTTGAAGCTTTTCTCAATCAGGGCGATTCCTTGTTGAAGGAGGACGTCGCATTCGCCTTCTTTCGTCTCATAAGGTTTGCTTTGATCGTAGAGCGCCATCAAAAAATCGCCATAGCAAGCGGCGTGCCCCATTTTGAGAAGCTCGACGGGCGTGAAACGAATGCTGTTACCTTTTTCAAGACCCGAAAAGTTAAACGACAAGACGGGCACATCCGGAAATAGAGGCGCTAAGGCTTTTCGAATCAAGAAGATGTAATTCGAAGCGCGGCAACCACCACCCGTCTGCGAGATCAAAACCGCGGTATGGTGAAGATCATAACGGCCGCTTTTAAGGGCGCTGATGAATTGGCCAATAACCAAAAGGGCGGGATAGCAAGCGTCATTATTGACGTTACGAAGACCTTCTTCTTTCACGTCATTGCCCGAAAGGTGAAGCAGTTCGGTATGGTAGCCATAAGTGTTGAGAATTGAAGAAATGAGCGTGAAATGAATCGGCAGCATGTCGGGGATCAAAATCTTGTAGGTCTTTTTCATCGCTTTGGTGAAGACGGGGTAACTCATGCTTTTTCCTCCATCGCGGCTTTCAAAGAACGCAAGCGAATTTTCACCGCGCCCAAACACGAAATCTCATCGATCTTCAACATCGTGTAAAGTTTATTGTGGCTCTCAAGAATCCGGCGAACCTCATCGGCGGTAATCGCGTCAATCCCGCAACCAAAAGAAACCAGTTGAACGAGCTGCATATCTTTTTGGGTGCTAACATATTCGGCAGCTTGATAAAGGCGGGCGTGATAAGTCCATTGATTGAGGACATCAACCGCGCCTTTCTTTTCTTCCAAAGGGGCCACCGCGTCTTCACTCACGAGGGCGAAACCAAGCGAAGTGATGAGGGAAGGAATCGCGTGGTTTATTTCCGGATCAACGTGATAGGGCCGACCCGAAAGAACGAGAATCGGCAGATGTTTTTCACGGGCGATTTGAATAATTCGTTGGCCTTCTGCAAAGATTTTATGGCGATAATCGTCTTGGGCAGCATAAGCTTTTTCTAAGGCTAACTTGATTTCTTTTTTCCCGAAGCCAAAAGGGGCGAGACTCTCGCTTAAAGCATGATAGGAAGAAGCGAAATTCGAGATATCAAAATACGGATTGACGATCTTATGATGGAAGAGAGCTGGATCGTTGCCATTCAGGAGTTCCGAATAATAGGCGACGACCGGACAATTGAAGTGATTCGTACCCCGTTCCTCGTTAAAGTTATAGCTTTCCGAAGGGTAAAAAATGAAATCGCAATCTTGCTTCTCTAATTCCGCGATATGCCCGTGCATGAGTTTGGCGGGATAACAAACGGTATCCGAGGCGATGGTGCTTTGCCCTTCATAATAAAGGGAACGCGAACTGCGGGGCGAGCGAATGATTTGGCATTCAAGACTCGTGAAAAAACTCTCCCAAAAAGGATATTGCTCAACGAGAGCGAGAGCTAAGGGCAAGCCCACTTTAGCTCGGGGAGAAGAAAGGCTCGGAAGCGGAGCGTACAGCCGCTCATATTTATAGCGGTAAAGATCAAGTCCGAGGTCTTCTTTGGCAATACCCGCTCCTTTATCGCACTTATTGCCGGCGATGAAATGCTTGCCATTTTTGAAACGAACCAACGTTTCTTGGCAATGAGCGCCGCACCCTTGGCAGATGAAAGCGTTCGAGGTATACGAAAGGTTCGCTAAATCCTGAGCCGAGATCATCCCTTGGCCCAGGCCTTTTTCTTCGGCATAAAGCGCCGCACCGAAGGCCCCCATTAAACCAGCGATCTTTGGCCGGATCACCGGATGGCCAACTTCGCGTTCAAAAGAACGGAGGATCGCATCATTCAAGAAAGTCCCGCCTTGACAAAGGATGGTCTTGCCCAATTCCTCGCTGGAATGGAAGCGAATGACTTTATAAATCGCATTCTTAATAACGGAGGCAGATAACCCAGCGGAGATATCCCCAATGCTAGCACCGTCTTTTTGAGCTTGCTTAACCGAAGAATTCATGAATACGGTGCAACGGGAGCCAAGTTCTACCGGATGTTTGGCATAAAGACCAAGCCGGGCGAAATCGGACACCGAATAGCCCAACGCAGAAGCGAAAGTTTGCAAGAAAGAACCGCATCCGCTGGAGCAGGCTTCATTGAGGACGATCGAATCAATCGCATGGTTTTTGATTTTGAAACATTTGATGTCTTGCCCGCCGATGTCGATGACGAAATCAACATCCGGAGCAAAGAACTTTGCCGCTTTATAGTGGGCGACGGTTTCGACAAGGCCGTAATCAATTTGGAAAGCAGAGCGAATCAAATCCTCGCCATAGCCGATGACGCAACTTGAGACAATTTGAACATTAGGAGGAAGTTGCTGATAAAGTTCGCTCAGTTGAGCTTGAATGCTATCAAGAGGCGACCCGCGATTCGTCGTATATTGGGAGAAAAGGATCTCGTGTTGGCTTGAAAGAAGGACCATCTTGGTCGTCGTCGAGCCTGCATCAATGCCTAAATAGGCTTGGCCGGAATACGTCGATAAATCCCTGACCGGGACTTGGACGTTATCGTGTTCCGCGACAAAAGCGCGATATTCCTCTTCGTTTTCAAAGAGGGGTTTGCCTTCTTTTAAACTCGAGGTGGACTCCAAATGTTTTAAGCCCTCCGAAAGATCGTGGACCTGAACGAGGCTCCCGGCTTTCTTCGCGTATAAAGCGGCACCAATCGCCATGAAGATTTTTCCCTCAGGCGGGAAAATCGCAGTGTCTTCACCAAGATGAAGCGTCGAAACGAAATCTTTGCGGAGTCCCTGCAAGAAAGACAAAGGACCGCCCAAGAAAAGAACATGGCCTTCGATCTTACGCCCTTGGGCCAGTCCGCTGATGGTTTGGCCCACCACCGAATGATAAATCGATGCGGCGATATCTTCCTTGCGGGCGCCTTGATTAAGCAAGGGTTGAATATCGCTTTTGGCGAAAACACCACAGCGGGAAGCAATCGGATAAATCTCTTTGGCGGATAAAGAAAGATGGTCAAGCTCATCGATTGAGACATTCAGCAAGGAGGCCATCTGGTCAATGAAAGCGCCAGTGCCACCAGCGCAAGTGCCATTCATTCTCTCTTCGGTCCCACCCGTTAAGAAAATGATTTTGGCATCTTCTCCCCCTAATTCGACCACCACATCACTCTGGGGGTAAAAACGCTGAACGGAAAGGAAGGTCCCTGCCACTTCTTGAACAAAAGCTAAATGAGCCTTCTCGGCTAAGCCTAAGCCAGCCGAGCCGGTGAGGGCTAAAGCAAAGGAAGCGTTTGGGAAATGCTGTTCAACATCCTCCAGCTCCTTGATCAAGGTCTCTTTGACTTGGGCGTTGTGGCGTTCATAGGAGGAATAGAGAACCTCATCCGCGGGAGAAAGAACGACGCTTTTGACCGTCGTGGAACCGATGTCGACTCCGAGGAATAACGTTTCATTCTGCCCATTCATAACCCAAGTATTATAGCGGAGAGAAAACGCTTTTCCATTCCTGATTCTTTCCGTAAGGAAAAAAGAAGCATTCTTTTTGCTTTTCCGCTTCTTCTATTTTGAAGAGAAAACCCTATTTTTGGTAAAGTATCGTTTCATTTATTCACGATGTTGGGAGACGCTAAAAGCGAATTGCTAAGAAAGGTTAAAGGCGAATTGCCAAAAGGTGAAAAAAGATAAGGGTAATTCTTTTTTTGACAAACCCTAATAATAGAACATTGTGAACTTGGGTGAATATGTTAACCGAAGACGCAAGGCATTGGGCTTAAGCCAAAGCACTCTTGCCGCTTCTTTGCCCTATTCGGACCAAGCCATCAGCAAATTCGAAGCGGGGGAAAGCTTCCTTCACTTTCCGTGGTCCCTTCCTTAGCGAATCTTTTGCAATTATCGGTGGATGATTTATTGACTCGGAACGAAAATCCACTGCCCTTGGAAGAAAAGAATCCCCCATTCATCGATCGACAAATCACCGAGAACCTTTATGCGCTCCGCTTAGCCCACATGCTTTCGCAAAAAGAAGAAGCGGATATTTTCAAAGTCTCCCGCCGCACGATCATCAATTATGAAAACGGTACTTCGCTGCCCTCGCTCGACGTTTTGGATCGAATCCTCGCCTTTTACCAACTTAAACCCCATGCTTTCTTTTATGAAGTCCTTTATCCCGATCTTCAAGAATCTCGGCTTTTCAAGAACCATACATTTCAAAAAACTTTGGGTATCTTTGTCCTCGGCTTCGTGGTGGGCGGGGCACTCCTTTTGGGAATCCTTACTCCAATACTTTTAAACCGTTTCTCTTCGGGCGAATACAACGTGCCGAACAGTTCGCAAACGGGCAATAATAGCAGCGTCACAAATTCGACTTCACTCGGAATACCTTATCTCGAAAAACTCGTGGTGATCACGACCCAAGGTTTCGCCAATGCCGCCAGGCTTCCTTCTGGAGGATCTTTGGGCATCACGGTCTATGGTGGACCGCTTTTTGCGCTCAATGAAGAAGCCGAAAGCCATTATAAAGTGGATTATTGGCTCAGCGCTAAAGCCCCGACTGGAGTCTCGCTCGAATACTCTTTGTCCTATCCTTGCGTCCTTCTTAAAGCCGCCATGGGAACGCCTTATGCCCAAACTTCGCCATTCTTGGTCTTTGCCAAAATAACATCGATTGAAGATCCCAATATTTCTTTGACGACGAATGATCCGATTGAAATCACGGTGAGCGCCTCAGAAGCTTAAGCCTCTATTCCCGTCATTGGAGGGAGTTTTGCGGAGATTTTGCTCTAAAAGTCTCTCTTAAACGCATCAAGAAATCGGGGTCGGGTTTTTTTAACAAAGAGTTATCCCCATTCTTTGGGTTTGCCCCCGCCGGTGGGAATGGTCAAAGATCCTGGCGAATCGGGACAAAGTTTTTTAAAGGCTTTCTGTTTTCTTTAATCAGGCCGATGATTTCGTTTCTACGGATTATTCTCACTAAACGTTTTCTTCGTAACGAAGAGAAGAGAGTGCATTCTAAGGGAAATAGTCTTTCCCTCGATCTCTTGAACACCCCATCATCTCTTATTTCAAAAGAATGAGTCTTCTTTTTCGCTTCCGAAAAGCAAAACCAATACAGTATCAATTCAATTAATTAATTAATTAGCGATTACTAATTTAGTCAAACAAAAGTAAATACATTATCGACTAAAAATGGAACGGAAAGCCCTGCAACAATGGATTATTTTTTATTCTTTTGAATGGCAAGATAGAGCAAGAGTTAACGCCAGTCGTTGGAGCTGAATTGCATCGCTTGTCCTTCCGTCAAAATCCGTTTCGTCAAAGAAAAGCCAAGGATAAAAGAATGTTCCATTTACCGAAAAAAGGAATGCTGATGGGTTTCGTTTCTCTCCTTTCGATGATGTTTTCCCTGCTCCTTCTCTCGCCTCGAGTCCACAGCGCTTCCGCCGAAGGCATCTTCGGTTCCTCCTCTACAACGGTCCGGGTAGCCCTTCCTTACAGCGAGGACATGAATGATTCGCTGCCTTTTTATCGTGAATACACCGAAGCCATTTCCGAATACGCGAATTGGAAACTCGAATACATCACCTGCGCTTGGACCGAAATGTTCCCGAAAATTCAAAACGGGAATGTCGATCTCCTTGTCGATATCACCCCGACCGCCGAACGAAGCCAATATCTCTCCTATTCGTCTCAACCGATGGGAACGGAATTGTGCTATCTTTACGCCAAAGAAGACACCCCGCTCCATTACGATGATTTCACCGCCTTTAATGGCATGAAAGTCGGCTATCTCGATGGCAGCACTATCGTTGAGTCTTTTCAAAGTTACGCTACCGCGAGCGGTTTCACTTTCACCGCCGTGCCTTATCAAACCAACGCCGCCAGTTTCGCCGGGCTCGATAAAGGCGAAGTCGACACCGTTGCCCAGACCAACTTTTTCCCCGTTCCTTCGGGTCATGTTGTTATCAGTAAGTGCAGCCCTGCCCCGGTTTATTTTGCGATGCGAAAAGATGATACAAAATTGAACCAGCTTAATGAAGCGATGGCGCTTCTTCTCAGCTATAATCCCAATTTCAACAACGATCTCTTCAATTACTATTTCACCAGCGTTCTTTCGCAAACCAGCGCCTTTTCCAAAGAAGAAGTCGCCTATCTCAATAGCAATCCCGAAGTCTATATGGTCTATGAATCCAACTGGGCTCCTTTTGAATACGACCAAAATGGCACGCCCGAAGGCATCACCCCCGATGTCGTTCGCGCCATCGGTGAGTTGACCAAAATCAAGTTCAAGTTCCTTCTCCTTGGCTCGACTCAAGATATCTATACTCAGCTCGGCACCACCTCGGTGGATGCGGTTATGGCTGTTTCTTATTCGTACCGCTGGGCCACCGACCATAATCTCTATACCACCCAATCTTATGTTTCCGGCGGGGTCGTGGAAGTCAAAAAGAATTCCAGTGTCGTCGCCAAGAAAGTTGGAACGGTCGAAGGTGGCTATCTCGAAAATGAGATCACGAAAAAATTCCCCGCTCTTGAACGCGTGCCTTATGCGACTTTTAACGAGACGATGAGCGCTTTGGATAAAGGATTGGTGGATTGCGTCTATCTCAACGCCTATCAAGCGGATTATTACCGTACCATGAGCGCCTATACGAATTTTTACTACCAGCCCACCCCTCTAATCACTCAGCCCATCGCCTTAGGCATCACCCAAACTTCCAATCCGGTTTTGGTCGGCATTCTTCAAAATCCCCGCAAAAGCTCTCGATGACAAAGCTTCAAGCCATCATCTCAGAGAACTCGGTTTTCACCGAACCTTTCTCCATCAGTGGATTAATCCGCCGCTACCCCGTTCCAATGGCTTTCTCCATCGCTTTCCTCGTTCTTCTCATCGCCGTCTTCCTCTTCCTTCTTATCTACGCCCATAAACGGCAAAAGCAAAACCAAGCTCTCTCGTTAGCGAAGCAAGAAGCCGAAGAAGCCAACCGCGCCAAATCGGAATTTCTTTCGCGGATGTCTCACGATATCCGCACCCCGCTTAATGGCATCATCGGTATGACCTACTTGGCGAAAGAAGAAACCATTGCCGAGCAAAAGAAGGCTTCGCCCGATTCGCTCAAAGGCAAGCGCATTCTCTTATGCGAAGACAACCCTCTCAACCAAGAAATTGCGAAGAAACTCCTGCTCGATAAAGGCATGGAAGTGACGCTCGCGAGCGATGGCGAAAAGGGCTTAACCGCCTTCCGCAATTCGCCGGAAAATTATTTCAACGCAATCCTCATGGACATTCGGATGCCGCTCATGGATGGCTATGCCGCCACCAAAGCCATCCGCCAGCTTCCCCGCATCGATTCCCGAAACGTTCCGATCATCGCCATGACCGCCGACGCTTTCTCGGATGATGTCCAAAAATGCCTCGAAGCGGGCATGAACGCTCACCTAGCGAAACCCATCAATCCTAGTCTCATGTATCAAAAACTCGCTCAGTTCATTGCTGAACGTTATCAGGATTAATCAAAATCCCCAACAAAACCCCTTTATTTTAGAAATAGAGGCCATCCGTTTGTGCCATTAAAAGGTGGATATTTTTAAAGCAATGGTCAATGAGCTCTTGTCCTTGATGGCGCCGAATACTCCAGCGCGCCAAGCGGACGTAACCGATGATGCGGGCTTTTCGGAGAACCTCTTCGATCTGCTGGGGATTGTTCATTCCTAAATAAAGGGCGAGGCTCTTCTCGAAGAAATCGCAAGAAAGCGAATAAGGAATCCCCAGGAATTCACCTGCGCCGTTCGGATTAAGTTGGCCAAAGCCAACGAATGACAAATACATGCCTGCGAGTTCAAAAATGGGGTGACCATAAGAAAGGGTGTCCATGTCAATCAAGAGGACCTCATCGCCCTGTTTCATCACGTTTTTGGTATGGTAATCGCCATGAATCATCCGTGGAAGATCAGGAATCGCTTCCATCATTTTCTGCAATTTGGCGCCGTCTTCTTTTGAAAGATAATCTTGAAGGAACTTAACCCAATCCAGAGCCGTCTCTTTAAAAGAAGGCAATTCCCCTTTTTGGATTTCGGTCCCATGGATTTTCTTTAAAACGCCAACGAATAAAGCAACCAAGGTATTAAACTGCGAGGGATCATTGGCCAAAATTTTGGAAAAGCTTTGTGCCGACAGGCGTTCGAAAACCGAACCATAGCCTTCCCCGACTCTCAGCACATCATAAGGAATCGCCGTTGGAATGCCTTTCACGAAGGCTTTGCGGGCTAATTCTCTCTCGAGGCGGATTTCCGGAAGGGCATTGGGATTGTTATAGACTTTGATGATCGTATCGGGATCGAGACGATAGACTTTGCCATTGCTCCCCTACCCGATCATTTCGCAGCCTTCAATTGAAAGGGTGTGGAACGCCTTTTCGACCGGGATCATTTCCGCAAAGCCGGCTATTTCGAGAACTTCGAAAACCGCCGAAGAAACATTGACGAGCCGAAGGGTCGGCTCGGTTTTTGAGAGGCGAATAATCACCCGAAGACCCGCGCTAGAAATATACTCGAGTTTCTCGCAATCCAAAGACAAGCTGCCTTCGGGGTGCTCCTGACGAGATTGGTTTAAGGCTCCTTCGACTTCGCCCGCGTTATTTGAATCAATATGACCCGAGAGCGAAAGAACGAGCCCCGTCGGTGAAACGACACTTTCATCGCATCCATAGATAACCGGTCTCCTTTTAGCGTTGAGAACGAGATTGTTTACATTCTATCTCGAATAACGTCCCTTGAATACGGCTAAGAATCTTCCTACATCGCACTTTAGTCGCTTCGCAAAGCGATTTGCGGTTTTTCCCGACTGGTGAAATAAGAAGGCAAAAGGGAGCCGCCCAAAAAAATCAAAGACGAAAGAAGGACCAAAAGAAAGCCGGCATAAAGAGGAATGCCCGCTCGGAAATAAAGCCCATAACCCATCGAAGTGACTTTCAGGTTGACCAAGACATAAGAAAGCTCGGTGACGAGCAAGGCGAAAAGACCCGAAATGAGACTGAGGAAGAAAGCTTCGCCAAGGAAAAGGAAAAGAATGTCATGGCGGCTGGCACCAACTGAACGAAGAAGTCCGATTTCTTTCCGACGCGAAATGACGGCATTGTGGCTCAATAATCCGACGAGAAGAATCGTCACGGCAAGCGATACCCCTGCAAAAATACCCAAAATCCAATAAATGAGCGATAGATAGGAATCCAGGGTGCCTTGAAACATCCCGCCGAAATCGGTATAGACGACTTTGTCGACTTCGCTAAGATGCTTTGCATTATAGGTATCGAGAGCCGAAAGAAATGCTTTTTTCTCACTAAAACTTTTTGGATAGATCTCAAGGCTGGAAATCGTTTTCTCGCTTCCATAGTTCTCCGCCATTTCGATGAAAGAAAGCAGCGTTTCGCCCGCCATCTCCAAGGACGTCGTCGGCTCTTCCTTAAGACTGGCGAGATCCAAATAAAAGCTGGGATACGTTGGTTGAGAAGGATCGGGGAGTTCTTTCATCACAAGGCGCGAGAAAAGTTCGGTGGCCAAAGAGGAAGAAGAATTCTCTTCGAACAAGGCTTCGCTATAAGCTTTCGAATAAAATAACCCGCTTCCCATCGTCCCGACAAAGGTGGCTTTCTTCGGACGCAAGATGCCGACGATCTCAACGTTCTTTCCTTTGGAGGAGTCGGCGAAGAAACTGCTCTTCTTCAAATCGGGATTCTCTTGATATCCCTGCAAAGTCCGCGTCGATTTGCTATTAAGGAAGTAATCGGCGGCTTTGGCGAGATATTGTTTGCCTATCAAAGCGTCCCCAGTTTCACCCCGGTTATAATAGAAGGCCGCTTTGACGAGGGCATCGCTCAGCATCGAAAGGCTTTTGCCTTCTTTTTCTAGGGTAGCTCGGCTCTTTAAGAAATATCCACTGACGGAAGCGGTCTCTTCGTTTGGTTCATACGCCTCGCTATTGGAGAGCAACTTATAACGCTTCCCGATAATGGAAGAAGCAGCAATCTTTTGATCGACGAGTTCGAGACCGAGATTGGCGATAAGTTTCGTCGGTAAATCATTGGATTTTCCTACGAGCAAGAAGGCTTCATTGTCTTTTTCGGGATAATGGCCGCTAATGACGTCGTATTTGGAGAGGACGAAATCTTTGCTGGCGCCTAAGGGATGATAGGCAGCGCCTTGACCTAAAAAGCTTTCTTTGAAAGAGTCCAAAGAAGATGCACTTTTGGCGCTATTGACAAGAATGCTCCCATCGCTTTTTTCAGCTAAGACCGAAATGAGACTCGCGTAGTTCGTGGTCAATTGAGCCGCGGGAATAGTGCTTTCAAGGAAAGCACGATATTCCGCGCTAAAACTATTGACGTGAGGAATGGTGTTTTGATCTTGTGCCACCACGTCATCGCCCGAAGGGAAATAGGTGGAAGGCGAATCAAAAAGCGAAGCCTGAGCCCCATAGTAATACGGCACAACGGTAATAGGGAAATCGCTGAGGAGTTCACTCTCCAATTGACCCGAGGTTTGTTTTAACCCATAGGAAATACCGCCGACCAATCCCGCCCCAATAAGACCAATGGAGCCCGAAAGAACAAGAAGCAGACTTTTGAGAGGTCGGTTCTTAATATGAAGAAAAGCCAAATGAAGCAATGAGGACAAACGGGTCCGGGCAGGTTTATTTTCCTCGGGAGAGGGTGCTTCGTTTTCTTTTGGAAAAGAGACTTCCTTCACCACGCCGCCATCGAGGCGGACCACCCCATCAACATAGTCTTTCACGAGGGCTTCGTTATGAGAGACGAGAAGGATCAAGCGCTTTTCGCTCAGTTTCTTCAAAAGTGCCATCACTTCCACCGCCGCGATTTTATCTAAAGACCCGGTCGGCTCATCGGCAAGAATCAAAGAGGGACTTCGCAATAAGGCACGAGCAATCGCGACACGCTGCTTTTCTCCGCCTGAAAGCTCTTTGGGCTCATCGTCGAGGCGGTTCCCTAATCCGAAACCTTCGAGGAGTTCGATCGCCTTTTTCTCGCTTTCTTTAGCGCTTATTTCTGGTGCGAAAGCACCCGAAACGAGAACATTCGAAAGAACCGAAAGATGAGGAATGAGGTTATTCTCTTGAAAGACGAAACCCACTTCTTTCGCACGATATTGATTCGCTTCCGCTTCATTGAGGCTCGTTAAATCCCGGCCTTTAAAATAAAGATGCCCCGAACTGGGCTGGTCCAAAAGCGAAATGAGATTCAACAAAGTGGTCTTGCCACATCCGGACGGTCCAAGAATCGCGTAGAAGCCGCGTTCAGGAAAAGAAAGTGAAACGTTCGAAAGCGCCGAAAGGGATGCGTGCGTACCATTCTCGTAGATTTTGCTGACATCCTGGAGCTCGATCATAGCTTTTGATGATTATAACAAAAGGTTACTCTTCGCGGAGCGAAAGGCGAAAGAAATCGTTAACGAAAGCGATGCTATCGAAACAAAAGGCCAGTAATAGCAACGAAAAATTAATCTTTTTTATGGAAAACGGAATGAATATCCTGATGGATTTTCTGGAATAAGGAAAGTTTCGGGGTCGTTTCATACGGCTTACTCACATAGAAAATGCCATAAACCAAGGGGCCGATATGGCTTCCGATGAGCGGATTGATCTGGGCAATCATCCAGTCTTTGGCTTCGGGAAAAGCGGGTAAGAAATAATCCTGTTTAAACGTGGAAAGAATCGCGGGATCCGAAGAATAAAAAAGGTAGGCAGGATAAGAAAAATCAATCGGGAATTCCTTGGCTTTGTCCACCACGAAGTTCATCGCATTCTTCGTCCCCATGGCTTTCCCGGAAAGAACGACGCAGCCTTCATCGAGGGTGCCGATGGCTTTAGCATGAAGGAAAACGCCTAAAGCATAATGGAATTTCGAAAGCCGTCCGCCTTTATAGACATAGGTCAAGGTATCCATGCCGGCGAAAACACGAATTCGGGTTTTAAGGTCTTCAAGGTAATCCATTAGTTCAGCGATTGGAAGATCCTGATGTTCAAGCGCCTCATGAAGAAGAATTTGGCTCCCGCAGAAAAACGAAAGCGTGTCCAAAAGATGGATCTTCTCGGGGTGGTCACATTCATTTTTCGCAATATTGGCAGCTTGGAAAGCACCGGAAATCTTGCTTGAAAGCGAAAGAAGGAGAACCTCGTCGCCATGAGCGCTAGCATCGTTAAAAGCCACCCGATAAAGCTCGGGCGAAGGCTGAGCCGTGTGCGGCATCAATCCTTGAGCAAGAAGCCCATAGAATTGATCAGGGGTAATATCAACCCCTTCGGTATAAGTTTTCTCGCCTAATGTAATCGGAAAAGGAATGAAATAGAAGCCCTGCTGAAGCGCTTCTTCTTTCGTAAAACCAATGGAAGAATCCAATACAATTTTTAATGCCATATTTTTATCCCTTGTTCAAGGGAAACATCATCATAGAAGCCAAGGGAAAGAAATTCAAGAAAAGACCTTGTAAAGGTCGAAGAAAACGTTTCCACGTTACCCTTCAGGGGTTTGAGGGAGGGGTCGCGTTTTTCTTTCGCTCTTGGATGAAAAGAAGGATGGCACCAAGATCATCGAAAACAAAAAGGAAATGGAAAATGAGAATCATGAGGGAGTCACGGAAGGTTCGTTTCTTTTGAATGATATCGCGGATGAGCGCCACCACGTTGCTAATCGAAGAAATGAGCATCACGGCGTAAGTCAAACTCACCAGGAGCGGAACCACGAGAAACGCAGACCACGCAAGCCAGGGATTGAGTAAACCGCCGACCGTCAAAGTCGAAAGATAAAAGTTGATGACAAAATAGGGAATCAAAGCAAACTTCAAAATCATCGCAAAGCGATAATCCCGTAGTTCTGGCGTTAAGACGTTGGCTAGAAGAACAATCCCATAGACAAGCCCCAAAATGATGGAGATTCCTTCAAGAATAAAGCCCGTCAAGAAATAAGGATTATAGGATGTAATCGTTGATTTCTGGGAAAAGGGGAGGATGGAAGCGATGAGAAAGGGCGCTTGGGCAGCATAGAGCGATACCAAATAAACAATCCCCAATTTTTTCATGTGATGAATAAGACAATCTTAACAAAACCCTGGGAAAAAATCTTGGCCATTTGCTCCAAGAAGACAAAAGCCCCAGCAAAAAGCCTCTCAATGGCATTATTCCCGATGAATTGTGGGTGGAGTCTTGCTTTTCTCAACGGTGAAAAATCGGTGTACATTCCGAGAATGAATAGGGATAGAATGAACTTTAAGTATGGAAAAAACAGCCCCTCGGAGCCTATCTCGCGCTTCGCCGTAAGCAACTCGGTCTTCGTCAAAGCGACATCGCAAACTCCCTTGGTTACACGAGTCAGGCGATTTCCAAATTCGAAGCGGGCGATTCGTCTTTGACCATCATGGTGCTTCGGCATTTGGCTAGCCTTTGCAAACTTTCTCTTGATGATTTGCTTTCGATGAATCCCGCTCCCGCTCCTTTTTCTGGCGTTAATCCGCCGTTTCTTGGAGATCGGATCACCGCCAATATCATTCGTCTTCGCTTATCACATCACCTTTCCCAAAGCCAAGAGGCCGAAGTCTTAGACGTGGCTAAGCGAACCATCATCCCTTACGAAAAAGGGGAATCGCTTCCTTCGCTCGACGCCGTTGAACGTCTTATCAATTTTTATCAAATCTCACCGCATTCTTTCTTCTATGAAGATCTCCATAAAGAAATCCCTTTGCCCAGCGAAACTCGACGACTGACTTCAAAGTCCCTCTTGCTTCTCCTTTTGGGTTTCCTTTTAGGCAGAGGAGTGTTAACCTCGATTCTCGTGCCAACGCTTCGCCGTTCTTCTTCAAGCAGTTCTTTGCCTTATCAATACAATAGTTCTACAAGCATCAGCACCTCTTCCTCCTCAACTTCGTCTTTCCCCATTCCGGGGTTAAGCAAACTCGTTGTCATTACGACTTCGGGCCAAGCCCAAACCAGCAATGTCACTCAGGGTGGAACGATTTCCTATACCCTCTATGCCGAGACTCAGTTTTATTTCACCGCCGCCAGCCGGAGCGCCTATCCCGCCAGTTATTCCATCGATGGATATGAGGTCGATACCTCCATGCTTCATTTCGTAGAATCGTCGCCTTATCCCGTCGTTTCTCTCACGATTCCCAGCGATTTTCCTCGCGGAAGCGTCCTGACCATCAAAGCCAAAATTACTTCGGCGAAAGATCCGAAGATTTCTTTTGACGCCACTTCAATTGAATTGGTCGTTTATGGGGCTTAAAAAGACCTTCCTAACGTTTTAAGGCACCCGCCAAACGCGAAATGGTATTTTCTAACGGCCCTTCGGCTAAGATCGAGGTCCTCTCTTCGTCTTTTTCAAGGATGACGCTTCGCTTCCCAGCCAACTTAGCCTGATACATTGCAACATCAGCGAACAGGAGTTCTTCGCGGTCATCGTAACCGCCACGAAATGGGATTTTCGAATGATGGTCGACTTTCACGAGGCCAAAAGCCGCATCAATTTTCCCAGAAACGATTTGAATGCTCTCAAGTTCATTTTCGATCCGCTCAATCTGGTGAAGTTGATAGGCGTGGTCCATCACAAAAGACAAATAAAGGAATTCATCGCCCGAGCGGTGATAATAAATCTCATCCGGGCCGGAAATCGCGATTAATCGCCGACCAATTTCCGCCAATACCTCATCCCCTTTGGAGTGGCCATAGGTATCGTTAACGGCCTTAAAGCGGTTGAGATCGAAGAGTCCAAGATAAAGGGGCCGTGGATTCTTTTTGGTGTGGTCGTAAAAAGTATGAAGGTTGAATAAACCGGTCAAATTGTCTTTCGAAGAGGCGAAAAAGAGTTTCTCGAGATTGATGACATCGTTATCGAACTCTTCAAAGACGAAAGCGATAATGCCTTCTTCTTCAAGGCGAAAGACACTGAGGGCATAGGCCCGACGGACGCCTTGGATTAAAAAAGAGAGCAAAGCCAAAGAATGGGAACTCGAAGATTCGCTCATTTGGAGAATCTGATGATGGAGTTCTTGTTGGTATTCTCGATAGCCCTCGAATTCGCAAATTTCGCTCTTGCGGTCGATTGAGGAGACCAAATCGTTAGGATTAATGATTCCTAAAAGGCCGACTTCCTCAAAAGAAGGGGTCAAAAAAATGAAGGGTTCGCTAAAAAACGAAGGGGATATTTTGACATAGGCAGCTAGCAGATTGTTTCGGTGTTTGAGAACTTCATAAAGAAGTTCATCTTTGCTTTTTGTTGAATTCACTGAACTAATTGTAAGGCAATTATTATCAAGTCCCAACCTTTTTCCTTCCGAAAAGCATTTCGTAAACGTTTCTGCTTTTCCGAAAGGCGCGGAAAGCCCGACACTCTTTTCAAAAGAGAGCCTTTATTATGCTTAAGATATTCCATATAGTGTTTTAAGAAAATGTGTTTGTAAAGAAATGTCAACGAAAGAGATTTTTTTTGAGATTCGGAAAAGAAAAACGCATTTCGAGAGGAAAAAATGCGCAGGATGATTTCGGGGATGGTTTTGCAGGTTGAAATGAGTGGACTTGGGAGCCACCGCCTCAGCTTCTTCCGGTTTAGCTCAAGATTTCCTTTCTCTTTTAAAACTATATAGTATATTCCTATATAGTATTATTTATGGATACCGATCTTGGCTTTCTCATCGTCCAAATCAAACAGCTTAGCGACCGCCTCTTTAACAAAATGCTTTCCGAACGGGGTTTAGCTTCGTTTAATGGGGCTCAAGGGCGAATTTTGATTGTGCTCTGGAACAAGGGGTGTCAAAGTATCCATGAGCTTTCTTTAGCGACCACCCTCGCCCCAACCAGTTTGACCGCGATGTTGGACCGTTTGGAAAAGAAAGGCCTGATTACCCGAAAAAAGAGTCCGAAAGACCGGCGAAAAATGCTGATCGCCGCCAGTGAGGATTCCTTGAAACTCAAAGCCGAATATTTGGCGATTGAAACCACGATCAATGGCTATTTTTTATCGGGCTTCACTTCCGAAGAAACAACACATTTGCTCGAAGACCTCACTCACTTACGACAAAATATCTTAACGAAGGGAAAATTATGATCATCACGTTTATTTGCGACGTTCTTGGCGAAGAGAACAATGGCACGACCATCGCGACGATGAATGTCATCCGGGCGATGAGGGCGAAAGGCCACGAAGTTCGGATTGTCTGTTGCGATGAAAATAAGCGGGGTCAAGAAGGCTACTTCATCGTCCCCGCCATTAATTTCGGTCTTTTTAATGGCTATGTGAAGAAAAACGGGGTCCACCCCGCTTCAAAAAAGGACGAAGCCACGATTCGCAAAGCCCTTGAAGGAGCCGATATCTGCCACTTCAATTTCTGTGGATTCCTCTCCGCTCGTTCGGTTGATATCGCCCATGAAATGGGCATTCCTTGCACGGCCTCGCTCCATACCCAAGCCGAAAATTACACCAACCACGTTGGCTTAATGAACGTCTCCTGGGCCAATGACAGCTGGTATCATCTCCTTTATAAGTGGCTTTTCTCCAAAGTCGATGCAATCCATTACCCCAGTCAGTTCATCCGCGACCTTTTCGAGGAGAAAAACCATTTCAAATCGAATGGCTATGTGATTTCCAATGGCATTCAAAAAGACTTCCATCCCATCCCCGTTGAAAAGCCAGCGGAGCTAAAAGACAAGAAAATCCTCGTTTTCACCGCCCGTTACAGCAAAGAAAAAGACCATAAAATTCTTTTTAAGGCCTTGCATTACTCCCATTACGAAAAGGATATTCAATTAATTTTACCTGGTGCTGGACCCGACGAAGAACGTTTCAAGAAATGGGGCGCTCATTTGACCAATCCGCCGATATTAGGCTTCCATTCGCGCGAAGAGATGGTTCAAATTCTCAATTATGCCGATCTTTATGTTCACCCGAGTTTAATCGATATCGAGCCCTTGAGTGCCCTCGAAGCGATGGCGTGCGGCCTCACGCCGGTCCTCAGCGATTCGAAACGGAGCTCCGTCCGCTACTTCGCCCTTGATAAACGAAACCTCTTCCGCCACAACCGCAAAAAGGATTTGGCGAACGCCATCGATTATTGGCTCAGCCATCCCGAAGAGAAAAAAGCCAACCGCGAGAATTATCTTTCTTACGTTCAGCAGTTCGACTTCCAGACTTCGATGAACCGAATGGAAGAAATGTATCGAAAAACCATCGAAGAAGCAAAAGCCAAGAAAGCTGAGGCTTCGTCGAAGTAGTCCTTCGTCTCTTCTTAACGAAAAAAGCCGACTTCCTTCACGGAAATCGGCTTTTCTAATGGCGGATTGTTTTAGGCGGCAACCTTATCGAGGACCATCGTATAGGTCAATGGAACATAACCTTCAACACTATCCGGGGTGACACTCTTCCGCGGGAAGGAGGATCGCCTGCCCGGGCTGCGGCTTCGACGCCGTGGAAAGGCACGGGAGGAGGAAGAAAGGCCCGCGGAGGCGGCGGTGCCTGACCTGCGGGAAGGCCTTCGCCGCCGCGACGGGGACCGCGCTGTCGTGGATGAAGGCGCCTCTGCTCAAATGGCTCGGCTTCATCCGCCGCGAGGCCGAGCAAACGGCGCTCAAGGCCGAATCCTCGCGCCTCGGGGTCGGCGTCCAGGCGAGATCGTGGCCTACGGCCTCTCGAGGCGGCCGAACTTCGCCCAGACGATGGAGATGCTCAGGAAGGCCTTCGCGGCCTGCCCGGACGTCAGGGGGTTGGTCTTTCACAGCGATCAGGGTTGGCAATACCAGCAGACAACCTACCAGGAGATCCTCCGATCAAAGGGGATAATCCAGTCGATGTCGAGGAAAGGCGATTGCTACGACAACAGCCCGATGGAGAATTTCTTCTCGTTGATGAAGAAGGAGATGCTCTACGGGCACGAGCGGGAGGCCAAGGCCTGCCAAGACCTCAAGGAAGGCGGTCGATTCCTATATCCTGTGGTACAACCGCGACCGGATAAAGAAAAAGCTGAACTGGATGAGCCCGGTCGAATACAGGGAGGCGTGCTTCCAGCCCGGCGTGTTATGATATTAAAAACCCTTCAGTGATTTGGGTTCACAACAAAACGATGGGCTTTTTGAGAAAGAAGGCCTTGGCGAAAGACAGGGCTTCTTTGCTGAGAAAGCGGAAAAAGGGGATGAAAAGCAACTTTTCCGCCGAAGAATAACTCGGCGAAAAGGCCAAGCCGAAACGGATCCTCTTTCCGATCAACGAGTTTTTGCTTTCTTGGAAGGAATGGAAAGCCACAAACGTTCAAAAAGAGGCTTTGAGCATATTCTTTGTATCTCATGGAGCTGGCTCATAAGATAATGGCGAAAGAAGGGAAAAACATGAACATATACG